>SMTZ1_10003617_pt1 | contig 15525 bp, 13 predicted proteins | sample DeeMarSWOR136_30_FD_25667 | JGI IMG/M metagenome (IMG submission 25667)
AGACAGATGCCTGAACTGGAAGAAGGCCACAAGCGCCTCGGCAGCGCAACACGTTGTGGAAGCGTGAAGCCCAGAGTACAATAGCCATTGGTCCCGGGTCTGCTCGATCACCTGGCCCAACCTCCGATCATCAGGCCGCACTCGCGGAGGCAGCCAGCAAGATAAGCAAGCCAACAGCACGGAGAGGGCAAGGTCCGGGCAGGAAAGGCGTTCGATGCAGGCGGAACCAGCATCCGGGGCACCCCGGAAGGAGGCAAGGAGATGGCCGACAAGAAAGTGTTGATCAAAAAAGGTGAGTACTACAACCCAACCCGGGTACTGGGGCAGGAGGGCCAGGTCTTCGTCACCAGGAGCACCATCTGCCAGGACAGCACGGGAGCCAGGACCTTCAGGATGGGAATGACCGAGATCGAGCCCGGCAATACCGTGTTCGCTCACTGCCACGACTGCGAGGAGGCAATGTACGTCCTAGAGGGAGAAGGGGTCTTCGTCATTGACGCCAAGGAGTATCCGGCCGGACCAGGGGACACCGCGTTTGTGCAGTCAGGCGTGGAACACGGACCTCACAGATGCGTCGGCGGCAACGTTTTCCGCTTTCTCTATGTAACCGGACCCGTAGTCAGGCCTCAAATCCCCGAAGACAACTATGCACCAGGGGGAGGGAAGGTCTACTTCAGAACGGAGAGACTAGCGGAGTGAGACGACGGCTGCTCCATCCAAGCCCCGCAGCGCACGGTCCCGCCTTTCCTTGACACCTCTGGCTCTGTTTGCTAGATTGAAAGCGCCTCGTTCTGGCAGCCTTTCGTTATAGAAGAGAATGGGCTTCCGTTCCCATCCGCGGACCCGGGAGGATTACTGGCTGTGGTACTGTACACAACCGGACAGCGCGCAGTTCATGATGTGTTTCACCACGTGAAGGAGGCCGAGCTATGACGGCAGGGCATCGAATCACAGGACTCAAAGCGAGAGAGATTATCGACTGCCGCGGCACCCCCACCGTTGAAGTCGACGTATGGGTCGACGGCTTCCTGCGAGGACGGGCGGACGTTCCCAGCGGCCGTTCAGTAGGAAGCTACGAGGCCTGCGAGCTCCGCGACGGAGGAAGCAGGCATGACGGCCTCGGCGTGCTCAAGGCAGTGGCGAATGTCAACGAGGTAATCGGCCCAGCAGTCATCGGCGAAGACGTAACTAAACAGAGGAAGCTTGACAGCCTGATGATCGAGCTTGACGGCACTCCCAACAAGTCGAACCTGGGGGCAAACGCCATACTCGGCGTTTCCCTGGCTGCGGCCAGGGCCGCCGCCTCCACCCTCGACATTCCCCTCTACAAGTACATAGACACCAACGCACATGTCCTGCCCGTTCCCATGATGAACCTGGTCAACGGGGGAAGGCTGTCCTCCAATGACCTTGACTTCCAGGAGTTCATCATAATGCCCGTCGGTGCGGATAGCTTCTCCCAAGCCCTCCAGATGACCACCGAGGTCAACAGCAAACTCAGGGCGCTTATGGTCAAGAGATACGGGAAGCTGGCAGTCAACGTGGGGGACGAGGGGGGCTGTGTCCCGCCGATAACCAGCGTCAGGGAGGCCCTTGACGTGCTCCAGGAAGCAGTGAGGCAGACCCCGTGGGAGGATAAGATAGTGTATGCCCTGGACGTAGCCGCCACCCATCTGTACAACAAGAACACCAGGAAGTACACCATCGAGGGAAAGCAGCTTTCTTCCGACGACGTCATCGACCTGTTCAAGGACCTCGTCTCGCGGTACCCTATTGTGTCCATAGAGGACCCCCTCGATGAAGACGACTTCGAAGGCTTTGCCAGAATAACCAGGGAGCTGGGCATCCAGATCGTGGGCGACGACCTCTTCGTAACCAACAGCCAGCGGCTCAAGAAGGGGATTGGCATGGGAGCCGCCAATGCCCTGCTGTGGAAGGTCAATCAGATAGGCACCCTTACCGAGGCCCTCGATGCAGCAGCGATGGCCTTCAGAAGCGGATACGGCGTGGTGGTGTCCGAGCGGTCAGGAGAGACGGAGGACAGCATTATCGCCGACCTGGTAGTGGCTCTGAACGCCGGCCAGATCAAGACAGGGGCACCGGTGAGAAGCGAGAGGACCGGCAAGTACAATCAGCTATTGCGAATCGAGGGGGAACTGGGCGGCGCAGCCAGATACGCCGGCAGGGACTTCCGGCGGCCCGCCTGAAATCCAGCCTCATACGAGAGCCGATTGCCCCGGCCAAGGAATCTCCAGTGTACATTCAGAACAGGGACGAGCTGGTCTCACACGGCTACAGGAAAGGCAGAGAGGCGGTAGCCGACATCATCGAGCATGCGCTGGAGGTAGTCGACCCCTACCGCGCCACCAGGAAACTGGTCCATCTCGATGACGGGATACTCAGCATCGGCCACTTGAGCTACGACCTCTCCCGAAGGGGAAACCTGTACCTGCTCGGCATGGGCAAGGCCACCTTCCCCATAGCCCGGGCCCTGGAGGAAATCCTCGGCGACCGCATCACCGAAGGGCTGATCATTGTCAAAGAGGGCCAGAAACACGGTCTGCAAAGGGTCAAAATGACAGAGGCCTCACACCCTCTGCCCGATAGGCGGGGCTACGCCGCCGCTCAGGAGGTGAAGGCTATAGCCGAGAAGGCCAGGGAGGGGGATATCGTCATCTGTGCCATCACCGGAGGCAGTTCGGCCCTGGCTCCCCTGCCGGTCCCAGGCGTCAGCCTCGAGGAGAAAAGGGAGGTACACCGGCTGCTGCTTCACTGCGGCGCCACCATCAGGGAGATCAACGCGGTCAGGAAGCACCTCTCCCTCATTAAGGGAGGCAATCTGGCGTTGTCCGTCTTTCCCGCGGAGCTCGTGAACCTGACGGTCTCCGATGTTACCGATGACCCTCTCGACTACATCACCGGTCCAACCGTGCCCGATACTTCCACCTTCCACGACGCTATCCAGGTGCTGATGAAGTACGGACTACTGGAGAGAGTCCCTGCGTCGGCGCTGGACTACCTGCGCCATGCCACCCCCGAGATGGAGAACCCTCGGGATTTCGGCAACATGCCGGCACACACCTTCATCCTGGTGAAGAGCGGAGCCGTGTGCGAAGCCGCCAGTGCCAGGGCTGCGCAACTAGGCTTTGCCTCCATGATTCTCACCATGACGCTCGAGGGGGAGAGTCGCGACGCCGGCACGGCATTCGCCCGGATGGCTTCCGAGATCCAGACCAGCGGCAAGCCGCTGACCTCGCCGTGTGTGGTCGTCGCCGGCGGCGAGACCACAGTCACCGTCCACGACCAGTGCGGACAGGGAGGGCCTAATCAGGAGTTCGCCCTCAGCGCTGCTCTGGACCTTGACGGCCAGAACATCGTCGTTGCTGGCATCGACACCGACGGCACAGATGGGCCCACGGATGTCGCCGGAGGAATCGTTGACGCCTTCACCAAGAGGCGGGCCAAGGAGAAGGGGGTTGACTTGTCCCTCCATCTGGCACATCATAATTCCCTGCCGGCCCTTCGGGAGCTAAACGAGGCAGTTATCACCGGGCACACCGGGACCAACGTCAACGACCTCAAGCTCCTGCTTGTTGGCTGAGCCGTAGCTGAAGACTTCAGGAGGTGAAGCTATGGAAAGATCACAGCTCGCCGGGAAGATCCAGACCGTCCTCGGGTTGATCGACCCGGATGACCTGGGGGTCACTCTGCCTCATGAGCACCTTGTCAGCGACGGCTCCTGCTGGTACATCGAGCCGGCCCAGGCCTCGGTCAAAGCAATGGTCCGCCAGCCGGTGTCGCTGGACAACCTGTGGTGGGTCCGCTATCACCTGTTCCAGAACAGGGACGACCTGCTGCTCCTCGACGAGCAGGAGGCCATAGACGAGGTCATGCGCTTCAAGCTGGCCGGGGGCAACTCCGTTGTTGAGATGAGCAACATCGGCCTGGGCCGCGACCCCGCTGCCCTGGCACGCATATCCCGGGCCACCGGCCTCAACATCATCATGGGTTCGGGATACTACCTGGACGTGTCACACGGCCCGGAAATGGACGCCAAGTCCCGAGAAGAGATCACCGATGAGATTGTCCGCGACATCACCGAAGGTGTGGGACACACCGGGATACGCGCCGGTCTTATCGGGGAGATCGGCTGCTCCTGGCCTATGACCGACAACGAAAGGAAGTCTCTGCTGGCCTCCGCCCGAGCTCAGCAGTTGACCGGGGCCCATCTGAACGTCCACCCCGGCCAAGGTGAGGATGCCGCCATGGAGATCGTCCGGCTCCTGGACAAGGCAGGAGCAGACCTCAGCCGCACCACCATCGATCACATCGACCGCGCCGTCCGCGAGCCCGCCAACCGCATCAAGCTGGCAGAGACAGGCTGCTATCTGGAATACGACCTATTCGGCAGGGAAGGCTACTATCCCACACAGCACCGGGTCATAGACCTCCCCAACGACGCCCAGCGCATCAACGAAATCATGGAGCTCATCGACAGGGGTTTCCTCAACCAGATACTCATTTCCCAGGACATCTGGAACAAGATACAGCGCTGCACCTACGGGGGATGGGGCTACGCCCACATCATGCGCAACACCCTTCCGGTGATGCGAGTCAAGGGAATGACCGACGAACAGATACACACCATCATGGTAGAAAACCCCGGAAGGGCCTTCACTTTCGTGTGATCGTTCGCGACCGCTCTGTACCCCTCTCCGTCCCGGACCCGAACTACTGTTTGGGCGGGATCGTCGACAGCAGAGTCCTAACCGAGGCGAAGAGTCCTCCGTTCAGGGTCAGGGTCTCTCCTGTCATATAGCTTGAGGCCTCAGAGGCCAAGAACAGCGCCGCTCCAACCATCTCCTCTGGCTCGGCAATGCGGCCCAGGGCCGTGTCATCTTCAGTATTCCCGCGGATTACGGGGTCGCTCCACAGCGCCGTAGACAGCCGGGTCTTCACCACACCGGGTGCGATCGCGTTGGCCCTGATATTGTATTGCCCCCACTCCTGGGCAAGAGCCTTTGTCAGCATGATGACGCCTGCTTTGCTGATAGCGTAGATGCTTCGCCCGACCCCAGGCCTCATCCCTTCTTCCGAGGCTATGTTGATGATGCTCCCGCCGCCTTTCTCCCGCATTATCTTGCCCACAGCCTGACTCAAGAAGTAGCTGGTCTTCAAGTTGAGTCCCATTATCACGTCCCAAATCTTCTCGTCCATGTTGAACACCGAGTCGAATGCCACATTCGTCCCGGCATTGTTGACCAGGATATCGACACGGCCAAACTCAGCCACTGTCCTTTCCACCAGGGTGTCGACCTCTGGTAGATGGCGCACGTTGGCCGCCACCGCCAGAGCTTTCCTGCCCATGCCCTCAATCTCCTCGGCCACTGCCTCCAGATCAGGCAGCTTCCGACTGGCAAGCGCCACATCGGCACCGGCCTCCGCCAGCCCCAGCGCAATGCTCCGGCCGATCCCTCGACTCCCTCCAGTGACTAGGGCCACTTTGCCATCGACACGGAACTTCTTCAAGAATGACTCTCTGTCCTCACCGTTCATCAACTCCTCCTTGCTCATCGTTGTTCTCCCCAGGCCCGCAGCCTCCTACTTGCCCGGGGGCTTTTCCGCACTCACCAAGCTGCATCCGAACGTCGGCTCTCTCTCCAGCTCTTCTGTCTGGTCCAGTTCCTTATCAATGCCAGCCAGATAGCGAGCCACCTTCTTTTTGCTCGCGTAGTCATAATCGATGTTCAACGCAATCGTTTCCATAATCGGCGAACCGCCGCCGTGAACACCAGCAATCTGGTACCAGGAGCTCATCGGCGAAGCAGCCACATTCTCGATGAACCTCCAGATACGGTGGGAGTCCTCAGGTGAGATTGCCGCGTTCCTCACGATGTACTTGTCCATGTAGGGCTTGGTCTCCGGATTGACGAATTCCTCCTCAAAGGGCAATGTCACCGAGAGTCCGCCCGCTATCTCGGTCAACATGTTGAACTCGTGGTAGATGGACTCACCCATCAGCCTGCGGCCTACATTGGCATAGATGGCATTGGGAAAGAAGGTGCCGGAGGAAGTCTTCTCTCCGTACATCGCCGATGCGACGCCCGCTGCAAATGCCAGCTCCGCTCCTCCCGCGAACTGGGACAGCTTCTCTCTCACATGGGACACCTTCTCGATATTGTTAGCCTCCGCCGCCAGAAGCGTAGCCCCGCATATCACATCGGACACGGCAGGTTTGCACCCGCAATAGCTGTGCCGGTGAGAGTCAGCAAAGAGCATGGCCACTCTCCGGCCGAACTCCGACTCCCGGCACATGAATACCCTCTCCTTAGGAATGAACAGATGGTCAAAAATGCAGACGGAGTCGGAGACACCGAACCGGCAGAAGGGCGCGTCGATCTCCTTCCTCTCCCTGAGCCAGACCGGCCGGGTGACCAGTTTCAACCCCTCATAGTCTCCCGGAACGGCGAAGGCGACGGCATAGTCCGCGTCGTCAGGCCCCATGGCCCGCGTGGGGATAACGATGATCTCATCGGCGTAGGCGGCCATGGTGATTGACACCTTGGCACCGGTCACCACTATCCCGTCATCCTTTACCTCGTCGACGTGAACGTAGGCGTCGGGGTCAGGCTGTTCATGCGGCCTCTTGGTCCTGTCTCCTTTCATGTCCGTCTGCCCGCAGGCCGCAGCCAGATCTTTCTCCTGGTACCACTTCAGGTAGTCCATGAACCGCTGGTGGTACTCCGTACCATGCTTCTCATCCACTTCCTTGGTGCAGATGGAGAGCGCCGTAATGGCGTCGTGGCCCATACACCTCTGGATACATCCGCCTACCATCTGAGCGCCAAGGCGGATCATCTTCTGTTTCTGCATCAGTTCGTAGGGACTCTGGGGCAGATGGGCCCACCTGTTGATCTCCTGCCCGGTAATGGAAGACGTCGCCGTAGCCACCCCTTTCCACTTCGGATCGTGCGCTACGTCAAACGTGACTGCCATCACATTGATGCCTGGTGCTATCCTGGGGTCATCCCTGCCCACCTTCTGCCCACCGATGTAGAGGTTGGGTTTCATCTTCATCATGTCCGCCCTGTATTCCGCTGAAGTCCTCATAGCTCTCGCCTCCTGAAGCGTAGATTCGGTCTCCCCGGGGTAGGTCTTGCTGCCTGTGCCGGCCCTCGGCCGCCGTCATGCTTTCTGTGTTGATCGCCTGGGCTCAGGCACACCACACGACAGTTTACCATTGCGGATTGCCCGCTTCAACTGTGTGCCGGACCCGCGTGGGAGCATCACTGCGGACACACTGTCCCGGCCAGGAAACGGCTGGAAACACCTGCTATCGCGCTCATACCTCGCCCATCATCCATCACGCATCACCCGAAGCATAGACCACCTCGCCTCCCACGAAGGTCTTCTCCACCTTGATGTCCTTGATCCTGTCAGGGCTGACCCCGGTGGGGTCATCCGAAAGCACGACGAAGTCGGCCAGCTTCCCCGCCTCGATGGAGCCCTTGACGCCCTCTTCGAAAGAGGCATAAGCGCTGCCTAAGGTATAAATCCTGATGGCTTCCTCCACCGATATCTTCTGCTCGGGGCCGAGGACCTCTCCATCCTTGCTGGTGCGGGTGGCCATGCTCTGAAACGCAATCAAGGGGTCCACCGGACCGCAGGGATTGTCGGTGCTCCCAGCCACTGCAATCCCGTAGTCAAGAAAGGACCGGTAGGCAAACATCATGGAGATTCTGGCGCCGTAGTTCTTCATCTTCTCCCCGTGTTCGTAGACATACGTGGCGAACGGAAACACCACCAAGCCCAACTCCTTTATCCTCTTCAGTATCCGGGGGTTCACCACAGTGCAGTGCTCGATGCGGTGCCGGTGGTTCTCCCTCGGCAGCCTGTTCAGCGCCTTCTCGTAGGCGTCAAGGAGCATGTCAATCGCTCTGTCTCCATTGGCGTGTACAGCTATCTGGAATCCCGCCTCGTGAGCCTCAAGTACCTTCCTGTCCAGCTCTTCCTGCGTCAGCGTCACCATTCCATAGTCGTCCGGCCTTCCCACATAGGGCTCGTACATGTATGCTGTCCTCGCCGAGATTGAGCCGTCCACGAACATCTTCACCGGCCCCAGTCTGAGCCTCCTATCACCAAACCCAGTCCGCAGCTTGAGCGCCTTCAGGGACGCCAGGTTGCGATCGCTCAACACCATCATGTACACACGCAGCGACAGCAACCCGTCCTCCAGAGCATCCTGATACAACTTCAGTTCCGCCGCATCCACCCATGCATCTCCGACGCTGGTTATCCCCGTGCTATGGTACTTCCGGCACATCAAGCGAATCGGCTCCCTGAGCTCTTCTCTGTTTGGATAGGGAATCACATCCCAGAACATGAAGTAGGCACTCTCGCGGCACACGCCCGTCAGTTCGCCATTAGCGTCTCTCTCAAAGCTACCGCTGGCAGGATCCGGAGACTCCCTGCTAACGCCGGCTGCTTCCAGAGCCCGCGAGTTGGCTACACCGGCATGCACGCTGACGTGCTCCACAAAGATGGGGTGCTCCCTGGAAGCCCTATCGAGTTCCCGAAGCGTGGGATGTCTCTGCTCTCTAAGCTTGGTGTCGTCATATCCGTACCCCCGTATCCACTTGCCTTTGGGAGTCACCTTCGCCCTCTTCGCCAGGACATCGACCATGTCATCGACCGTCGCCACCTGTCCCGGAGTGCAGTCGACCTGCAGTTGATTCTTGGCGACAATTGACGGATGACAATGCGCGTCAATGAACCCTGGAGTGACGGTTCTCCCCTTCAGGTCTATTACACTGGTATCCCTTCCCACCAGCTCTTTGATCTCAGTAGTCGCACCGGCGGCAACGAACTTGCTATCCCGCACCGCCAGCGCCTCCACCCTGGGGCTTGTGTCAACGCAGGTGATTACATTCCCATTCACAATTGCCAGATCGGCATACAGCATCGGCCTCCCTCCTTTCACTGGAACCTGGCCTTCAATTCAACCCCAGCCCATCCATAGTACAAAACCGGACACAGACTTCGTCTACGACTGGGTGCGTCCGGTCCCAATGGCAAAACGAAACCCCTGCTGCCGCCACCCCCGGGGAGAAGACTATCTGCCCCGCGAGCCACAGGCGGCAACAAGGGTCACGTGCGTTATGTCACCATCCCACCAGCATCTTACCGGGGAGCCAGAGGATTAGATCGGGAAAAGCGATGCACAGGGCCATGCCGACCATGATAAGAATGACGAAGGGAATCACCCCTCGAATTATGTCGGAGATGGTGACTCCCAGCTCCGGCGCGGCCGTGCCGCGGCAGACGAATATAGATACGGCGAAGGGTGGCGTCATGAAAGACATCTGCAGGTTGATGCATATCATCATTCCAAACCACAGCGGGTCAAACCCCAGTTCGGGACCGATGGGCGCCAGTATGGGGACCATTATGAAGACGATGCCGATCCAGTCGATGAACATCCCCAGGATGAAGACAATGAACATCACGGCGACGAATGCACCCCAGCGGCCAAAGGGAGCACTCAATATGACGCTGGCCACCACATCACCACAGCCAGCACTGATGAATATCCCCACGAAGGCGAAAGAAAGACACCCTATCAGCAGCACGAAGCTGCTCACCCTCATCGTCTCGAGAGCGGTGTGCTTGATCAGTCCCCAGCTGAATTTTCGGTAAATCAGCGTCAACACGAAGGCGAAGAAGGCGCCCACAGAAGCTGCCTCGGTGGGAGGGGCTATCCCGGCGAAGATACTTCCCATGACTGACAGGATAAGTACCATCGGCGGCACCAGAGACTTGAGGAGCTTCGTCGTTTTCACCGTGAAGGGCACGTTCCTATCCTCAACCGGAACGGCGGGGCCCTTCTCTGGGTGGATCAGACACTGCACGATGATGTAGCCGCAGTATAAGAAGGAAAGGACGAGGCCCGGGAAAATCGCGGCCATGAACAGCTTACCCACCGACACCATGGCCATCGGCCCGTAGATAACCAGCATCACGCTGGGCGGGATAAGGATGCCCAAGGTGCCGCCGGCGCAGACCGCGCCGGTCCCCAGAGCCTTGTCGTAGCCCCTCTTCAGCATAGGCGTGAGGGCGATCAGCGTCAGCATGGTCACGGAAGCCGTAATTACTCCCAGGCAGGCAGCGAGGATGGTGCCGAATATCACAGTGGTTACTGCCAGGCCACCTCTCAAGCCACCCAGCCACAAGTACAGTGCCTCATACAGGCCTTCCGCTATTCCTGAACGCTGGAGCAAGACTCCCATGAAGGTGAACAGGGGAACAGCCAGCAGAGGGTAGTTCTGGGCTAACGAGTACAGACGGCCGTAGAGTATTTCGAATACCGAATCCCCCATCAGTGCATAGCCCACCAGCAGCCCTATGCTGCCCACCACCAGCGCCAAGGGAAAGCCGGTCAGAACACCGAAGAAGATGCCGCCCATCATGATTACGGTGACGACTTCTGGGCTCAGATCAATCAATGGCCTTCCTCCTTATGACGAAGTAAAGGTCACGCACGAACTGGGCCGATCCTTGAAGAAAGAAGAGGCATATGCCCAGGGCGATTACCGTTCTAAACGGGGCGGCTGGCGGATACCAATAGGTCTCAATCATCACCTCGTCGATCCTCCAGGCCCTCACCGCCCAGAAGACGGACTTCCACGTGAGTATCGCCATCAGGGGAAAGAAGAAGAACGCCGCACATATGACGTCGCTGAGCACCTTCCCCCAGGGCGAATAGCGCGTGTAGAACACGTCCACCCTTATGTGCGACTTGCGCAGGTGGGCATAGGCCCAGCCCAGCGCATAAGTCCCACCTCCCAGCATACAGCACGTCTCGTAGGCCCAGACCGTCGGAGCGTTGAAGGCATATCGCATCAGCGTGTCAAATGCCGCCACAGCCACCAAGGCAACCGTAAACCACCTGGCTGCCGACCCCACCTGCTGGCTAACAGAGTCAATAGCCCTTAATACAGCTCTCATAAATCACGGTTCCTTACTATGTTCTCTCCGCCTCGAGAACCTCGAGGCGGAGAGAACAAATATGACGCTAACCTGGTGTTTACGTAACGTACGGGGTATTCAGACTCTGGTATGTGCCGTACGCTTCCTTGAAGTCGCGCATGGAATTCAGTATCTCGCTGTAGATAGGATCCTCGGTGGCAGCTTTCTCTGCGTAGAACTCATCGGTCACCACTGCCATCTCGGCTTCCACATCCTCAGGGAGGTGGAGCATCTCACAGCCGTAGTCGATGAACTTCACCATGGCCTCAATGGAGCCAACATACTCCTCGAGGTCGTGTCGCACTGTCCCCGCATACACCGCTTCCTCCACCAGCACCTTGAGGTCATCCGGGAGCTTCTCCCACTCGCTTCTGTTCACAGTGAAACAAAGCGGGTCGCTGGGAGCCCGGGTGGCTGAGAAGTAGTGGTACTTGGTTATCTCCTGGAAGCTCATAGCCCAGTTCACCGCCGGCGTAGAGTACTCGAACGCGTCAAGCACTCCCCTCTGTATGGCTTCGTACAGTTCTCCCCCGGGGAGGAAGATGACATTGGCGCCCATCCTGGTGAGTATTTCTCCGCCGTCACCAGCAGTCCGCATCCTCAGCCCCTGGATGTCGTCCATGGAGTTGATCTCCACGGTTGACAGGCACCACACCTCCGCAGGCCTGGGAGCCGTGCCGGGGATATTATGCAGGTCGTAGTCCTGCATCAGCTTGTCGAGCAGCTCCACTCCACCGGCGTGCATGTACCAGGTCAGGAACATGTGGGATGTCATCTGGCCGGGCCTGGCGCTGAACAGGCCGGACGCTGCCCACTTGTCGATGTTGTACATGGGGCAGGTATACGTAGCCTGTATGGTGTTCATGTCTACCGCGTCGATCTCTTTCGTCGCCGGTACTATGGAACCACCGGTGAAGCTCTTGAACTCCAACCGCCCGCCGCTCGCCGCCGTTACGGCCTTGCAGATGGCCTCAGCAGCAAGGTGGGCAGGGTTCGCCGCATCATAGGAGTCCTGCACCTTCCACGTAATCACCTCTTCCTCTGGCGGCGCTGCCTCCTCCTCCTCTTCCTCTTCCTCCTCCTCTGGAGCTCCTTCCTCCTCTGGCGGCGCTGCCTCAGGAGCACAACCAGCGATCACCAACGCAACCACCGCTACCACTGCCACGAACAGAATCATTACTTTGCTTTTCACCCTTTACCTCCTTCGAATCCAGTACGGGAATCTTCAACGTTCAAGAATTGACTACTTGGCTGTTCCTTCACATATATTACTGCCCCCTTCTAACCAAAAACTTGACTGCTGCCTACAGACTGCACAAAAACACATCTGGCGACCTCACAATCACAGTGTAGTCCCTGCCTTCATAGCTGTCAATACCCCCCCACCAGACTAGACTGAGCACTGCCGGACGGCTGGCCGTAGCCAGCCTCACGGGCACAGTCCGGCAGTCTATAGCACCGGAACGAATTTCTCGAAGTCCAGCGCAAATGGCTTGTAGGTGCCATCCTCCACCTTGGCCTGGTGCTTGGCTATCTCCTCCTCATCGAGCTCTACCCCGAGTCCCGGCGTGTCGGGGACCTCCAGGTAGCCGTCGACGATCTTTATCCGCGGCTTGACCGCCCAGGGGGCCATCTGCTCGTGCTCCTGGATCAAGAACGATGGGGTGGCCGCCGAGAGGTGTGCCGCCGCCATGGCGGAAACGGGCCCGAACGGGTTGTGCGGTGAAGCCTTCACCTGATAGGCCTCGCACATGGCGCACAGCTTCCGGGCCTCGGTCAAGCCACCGATCTTTCCACAGTCAAACATCACGATATCCACGGCCCCCGCCTCCAGGTATTCCTTGAGGTCGAGCTTCGAGTTCAGCCGCTCGCATGCCGCAATAGGCATATTGACGTGGTCGGCGACCTTCTTCATCGCTTTCACCATGCCCACAGGGACCGGCTCCTCATACCACATCAGGTTGAACTGCTCCATCATCTTGCCTATCTTTATCGCCGTTGAGGCATTGAATTTCCCGTGGCATTCCACCAGCAGGTCAACCTTGTCGCCTACTGCTTTCCTTATCGCCTCTACTATCTCCACCGACGCCAAAATCTCATCAGGCCTGTAGCTGTGATATCCATCCCTGCCCGGCTCGAAGGGGTCGAACTTCATGGCCGTATAGCCCTCTTTCACTAGCTCCTGAGCATGCTGGCCGAGCTGTTTCGGCGTGTACTTAACCCCACCCCAGGGCTCCGGGTACAGGTCGCCCATCTTCGCATCGGGAAACGAATTCCAGGTGCCGCGCAGGTGGGGATAGAGCCTTATTCTCTTGCGGAGCTGGCCGCCGAGCAGTTCGTACACGGGTACTCCCAGCTTCTTGCCCTTGATGTCCCACAGCGCCATATCCACTGCGCTTATCAGCGAACTCGTATAGGAGAAAGATGTGGCGCTCATCATCTTCCGCCACAGCCTCTCGGTATCAAAGGGGTCTTCTCCCACCAGCATCTTCTTGAGAAGGGCCACCTGGGCCTCAAGAATTCCCCTGTTCGAGGTGACATTCTCACCGATTCCGGTCATACCCTTTTCATTGGTGTGGACCCTGGTGAATGGAAGTGGTCCGCATACGATGGCTTCGATGTCTGTAATCCTCAGACTAGACATGCTTCGTGCCTCCCTGGCAAAGAATTCCTGCCGGCCGCGAGACCGTGGCAGGTAGAATTAGCATAGGCTCAACGAGTCCACCTGTCAAGACCTGTGCCGGCCAAAAACGTCTCATTCTATCGCTCACCACGGCGCCTGGATCTCGTTCCGTGGCATTGCCCCCGCGGCGGGCGGTGCTTCCGGGGATGCCGGGGGAGCCAAGACAGTCCACCCCATCGACAGGAACTGCACAGCACCTTACCCTACCGACAGGAGCGGCACAGCGCCTCTTCCGGGTCCCTCGGAGACTCGGCCGTCCCCGGCCCACCGTTGATCTCATTCGAACGGGTGGGTAACGCATGAGGTATGAAAGGCCGCTACTGAGCAGATGGGGTGTCACTGCTCCTATAGACGGAGTACCCGCTGTTTGCGCCGCACGCGGGTTTTCTGCTAGACTTCGCCATCGTGCTTCATTGCAGGTGGAGGCGAATAGGGGGAGCTGCGGTTTTCCCACAACAGCTACCCCTCTTTTTTGTGCTTCCACTGAGGAGTCGAGGCGGGATACCATAGTGGAAGTGCTGAGTCCCTACAAAGAGGCGACGGACGTCATCCTGGAGGCTGGCGGTGAGCCTCTGCGGCTATGCTACCAGTGCGGCACCTGCACCGGTACCTGCCCCTGGAACCTTGTCCGCTCCTTCGTTGTCCGCCGCATCATGCACGAGGCCCAACTCGGGGCGACCGATTTCGGCAATGAGGACATATGGACCTGTGCCACCTGCGGGGCCTGCGTTCAGCGCTGTCCCCGCGGCGTGGAGATAATCGACGTCGTAAGGGCCCTACGGCGGGCAGTGGTCAGCCTGGGCATCGGTGTCGTCCCCGACGCCCTGCGCATCTCGGCCAAGAACATCGCCGGGACGGGAAACCCCCTGGGTGAGGAACCGGAGAATCGCGCCGACTGGGCCAAAGACCTGGAGGTGAAGCAGTTCACCGCGGGCACAGAAATACTCTACTTCCCGTGCTGCATCCCCGCTTACGATCCCGACGCCAGGAGGATTTCGCGAGCGACGGCCAGCATCCTCCAACAACTTGCCGTTGACTTCGGCATTCTGGGCAGCCAGGAAAGATGCTGCGGCGAGGCCATCCGCAAGGCAGGGCACGAAGACACCTTCCACAGCCTAGCCCAGGCCAACATCGACGCCTTCAACGAGAACGATGTCAGGACCGTGCTGGTGTCCTCACCGCACTGTTACCACACGTTCAAGAATGAATATCCGGACCTGGGAAGCACGGCTAAGGTGATTCACGTCACCCAGTTCCTGGCCGGCCTCATCGACCAGGGCAAATTGAATTTTTTTGGGGAAACAAATAGGAAGGTGATCTACGCGGACCCCTGCTACCTGGGGCGGCACAACGATATCTACGACCAGCCCAGGAAGGTGTTGCAGAGCATTCCCGGGCTGGAGCTGCTGGAGTTTCCCGATTCCCGGGAGGAAGCTCTGTGCTGCGGCGGCGGCGGGGGCAGAATCTGGATGGGCACGCCCAAGGGGGAGAGGTTCTCCGACATACGGGTGGAGCAAGCCCTGGAGGCAGGCGCGGACACCATCGCCGTGGCCTGTCCCTACTGCTTCCTCAACTACAGAGACAGCATCCTCAGCATGGGCAAGGAGGAGGTCATCCAGGTCAAGGACATCTCCGAGCTAGTTGCCGAGGCGATGCGGGCGGGGCGGGAATAGGCGCAGGCAAGAAAGAGGATATTCGAGTGAAACACATCTCCGAGCTAGTTGCCGAGGCGATGCGGGCGGGGCAGGAATAGGCGCAGGCAAGAAAGAGGATATTCGAGTGAAACACATCTCCGAGCTAGTTGCCGAGGCGATGCG
>SMTZ1_10003618_pt1 | contig 15524 bp, 13 predicted proteins | sample DeeMarSWOR136_30_FD_25667 | JGI IMG/M metagenome (IMG submission 25667)
AGATGCTTACCAGGATTTCCAGAAAGGTAAAGCATGATATTTCTTGCATTCTTATTTCTAAGAATTGACTCTGCAATTGCTTCTCTTCGAGCATCAATTCCACCCTCAACCAAGTAATATACCTTTTTTCCACCAATTACTCTACTTCTTACAAGATTGGTTTGTTCTAATTTGCGTAAATGCCACGCTGCATTACTAGGTTTTAGATCAAGTTCCCGAGCAATTTCTCTAAGGTGAGATCCGGGATACTCATCAATAAAATTATAAAGATTCATTCTCACTTCTGTATTTAATACATTATCTGGTGTAACATATTTAATACCACCCATTGTAAGAAATGCTATAATTGTAGCAATTGCCGCAATAAGAACTGCAATAGATATTCCAATTGTATCAAAAGATGGTTTGATGCTATCTGCTGCATAAACTTCTGTTATGAAAAGTAAGGAAAATAAAAACATAATTGATTCTATTGTTAACTTTCTAAATATATGCACACTACATCCCATCCTTCTACTTATAGACATATAAACTGTTGACAGCTTAAAAAGTTTACTTATGTGTAAAAAATCCATTTATTTTATTATTAATATTTTCAATTCTTACAAAACCAAATCTTTCAAATTGAATAATTTCATCAGTTTTTATCTTTGCAACAGATTCCTCTGCAAAACCGTCTACCTTCTCAAGACTGTCTTTATTAAATTCCTCACCAATGTATAGAACGTGAGGTATAAACACAGTTATTTTTATGTAGTTATCTGTTGTCCATTGAATCTTTGTGGAATCAGATATTAATTCCTCACCAGCATAGTCTCCAATAACTTGATTGTTTTTCTTTTTTATCTTAACATTAAAAAGGTCTTTTAATCGAAAAATATCCCCAACTCTTAATTTATCCATATCTAGTTTTTCGACATAAAATGTCTTATCTGTTTTAATGGTTCTACTACCCAAATTTTTATCTCTTGGATGAAAATCTATTTTCTTTTCCCTTTTAGGGGCATTATCAATTATGAGTTTTATAGGATCTCTAATAAAGAAATATCGCTTGGTTATTGGGTCAATAACTTTTCTGTTTGCTGCTTCTAAAAGACTAAAAGTAACAGATGACTCAACCTTTGATATTCCTTGTTCTAGGACAAATTGTTTGATTGCCTTAGGCAGAATACCACGTTTTTTTAGACCTCGTAAGGTTGGAAGCCTAATATCATCGTATCCTAAAACTTCACCTTTTTCAATTAATGGTTTAATTTTACGTTTTGAAACAGGCATTCCCTCTATTGATAATCGAGCAAATTCCATTAGATAAGGTTTTCTCAATCCAAGTAGGTCAAGAAGTTTAAAATAGCATTCATCACGAAGCTCGTATTCTTTTGTTCTAAAAGGATGAGTCACCCCACTAATGCTATCTTCAACAGCACCCGAGAAATCATAGGTAGGCCAAACACGGTATTTATTACCTTGTAACGGATGCTCTTTTTCTATTATCCTAAATAAAGTTGGGTCTCTCATTACTGTATTATCACAGGTCATATCTCCTTTGAGCCTTAGAATAGCACCTTCTATTGATGATGAAATCATCTCTTTCCAAATATCAAGACTTTCTCCAGAATCAATACATCTACAATCACATTCCTTACCATTGAAACGACATTCTTTTATATAACTAGAGTCACAAGTGCAAACATAAGCATCACCTTGTCTTATTAATTGTTCAGCTAATTTGTAATGCTTCTCTATATTATCAGATGTGTTATATTCTTCATCCCATTTTATGCCTAGCCAAACAAGATCATCTTTTTGTGCATTATAAAATTCAGGATGAGCATTTTCTGGATTTGTATCATCAAAACGAAGAATGAATCTACCGTCATACATTCTTGCATATTCATGATCAACTATTGCAGCCTTAGCATGGCCAATGTGCAAATATCCATTCGGCTCAGGTGGAAAACGAGTAACAACCTTTCCTTTCTCAGCATGAGGTAGCTCAGGTAAAGAAAAATCTCTTTCTTTTTTTTCCTTTTTCAGAAGTTCTGGAGCAATTTTTTCTAGCTCAGCAATTTGATTATCTAAAGATAGTTTGTTTACCTCAGAAGTAACCGTATTAATTAATGGAATGATATCCTTTGGAGAAAAACCCTCTTTCTGTAAAACAGCTATAACTTTTCCAGCTACCGCCTTAGGATTAGCTTTTCCATCAAACTGTACAGCATTTTGAAGTGCATATATTCTTGCTGTTTTTCGGATTATTTCTTCTGACATAATATACTACTTTTCTCTTTTTATTGAATAATCAGCAAGCTCAAAAAGGAGCTGTTTTGAATCTGATTCGGGAAGTATATCTAATGCTTTTTTTGCCTTAGTAATATAGCTTAAAGCAGTCTCTTTTGCATAGTCAATGGATTTCAATTTTTTAAATAAATCGTAAACTTGTTTAACTTCACTTTCTGTTGCGTTAATATTTCCAAATATTCTATCTAAAAGTTTTTTATCATTACCAGTTGCATTGTTTAAACAGTGAACTGCAATTAGTGTTTTTTTTCCATTTCTTATATCATTACCAATGTCTTTTCCAAGGGTATGCTCATCACTACTTATATCTAAATAATCATCCCAAATTTGAAAACCCAATCCAGCATTAAGTCCATATGCATTTAATGCGTTTACTTCGTCTTGGGTACCACCACCCACAATTGCACCAGCTTCTGCAGCAAACTGAAAAAAAACTGCAGTTTTTTTTCGTATCATCTCAAGATATTCTTCCTCACTAATGATTTGCCTTTTTTCAAAATCCATATCTAATTGTTGTCCTTCGCATATTTCTCTTATAAAATCTATAAAACCAAATTCCACATTTTTGAAAATAGAACAATCAACTGCTATATTATGCATTGATTCAAAGGCTTTTGTAAATAAAAGGTCTCCTGCATTGATTGCAGCGGGCTCTCCATATTTGATATGAACTGTTGGCATATTTCGCCTCAATTTTGATTTATCCATTATATCATCGTGAATTAAAGTGAAATTATGAATTAATTCAAGTGCGATAGCTAAAGGTATTACTTTTATGATATCTCCCTTTACAGCTTCACATGAGATAAGGGAAAAACAAGGTCTAAGTCTCTTACCACCTGCTAAAGGAAGATGTCTAGCTGCATTATAAAGAGTTTCAGGATGGCCTCCCTTTAGATATTTTTCAAGTTGTTTATTAAAAAATTCAGCTCTTTTATTCAGTTCATAATCTATATCCATAAATCTACACCAACATCAGTCATCTTTGATACTTTATCTACTCCTACCAGAAACATTGTTGCACGTAGTTCCTTGATAATTGCATCAACCTCATATATCACATCATTTTTACTTTTCGTTGCTGGTTCTAGAAGAGCATGTGCAATTCCTGCACAACTTGCACCAAGGGCTATTGCCTTTGCAGCATCAAGACCATTTCTAATCCCACCTGTTGCAATAATTGGTATTTTCCAATCAGTTGCATCTCCAACCTCAAGGATAGAGGTGGGAGTTGGAATACCCCAATCCCAAAATGTCTTACCACCACGGGCATGAAGTTCATCTTTTATGATTTTAGCACGATAATGTTCAATTGCTGAAAATGAAGTTCCGCCTAGCCCACCTACATCTATTCCAGAAATCTTGGTTTTAGAAAGTCGCTCAGCTACACTATAAGAAATTCCTGCACCAGATTCCTTAACAACTACAGGGGTATCTAATTCTTCAGCAAGTTTTTTTATTGCATTAAAAGAACCTTTTGCATTTGCTTCTCCTTCAGCTTGTATTACTTCTTGTAAAAAATTTAAACAAACAATGAAAACGTGTGCATCAATCATATCTATCATTTTTTGTGCATTATCTAGAGATTTCTTATGCCCCCAAATAACTAATTGAGATGCACCAATATTTGCAAAGCGAAGAGGAATATTATAGTCTTTTATTATACCATAGGTATCTCTTAAGCTTTCATTTTCAATTGCAGCTCTTTGAGAACCTACTCCCATACCGATCTGAAATTTTTCTGCTGCTGCTGCAAGATTTTCATTTATTTTTTTTGCCTTAGCATAACCACCAGTCATAGCAGAAATAATTAAGGGAGCGTTTAGTTTTTTACCAAATAATTTTGTTGAATAATCCACTTCATTTTTATTTATTTCAGGAAGAGCATTATGAGTAAGTTTAACGTCATCCCAATAATTATGATGAGCTGCAACGTTTTTTTCAATAGAGATATTCACATGTTCATCTTTTCTACTTTCTGTTATATTCATATATGACCTCCGCTGATTGTTGTAGATTTGGTTTTTTCTCCAATTAAGACCTTGAATAATCTATCAGGTTTATTACCATTTAGTAAAACAGTATCAATACCTAATTTAGCTATGTTTTTTATTATCTCAATCTTTCCTTGCATGCCTCCAGTTACATCAACATGTCTATCTTTTGAGGTTGTATATTTTTTAAGTTGATTTACTGTTGTATTTTCAATTAATTCTGCATACGTATCTTTCTTTGGATTTGAAGTAAACAAACCATCTTCATCTATAATAAAAATTGTTCTTTCTGGTTTTAGATTTTTAGCAAGAATCAACATTAAGAGATCACCAGAGCAAATAGAAAAACCTAATTTTTTATCAAGGACTACATCTCCAAAGGTAACAGGGGTAAAACCTATTTTAAGATAGTCTTTAAATATTGCATGGTGAAATGCTAAGGGATTATGATTGTTCAAAATTAAAATTGAGTGAGGGGGAATTGATACAGCAGGTATGCCATTACTATGTAATGAATCCAAAACCAAGGAATTTAATTTTTGAACCATCCCTTGAGTTAGTGAAAAACCCTTAAGCTGATCACTGGACTTATGACCCTTATTTAAATTGTATTTATCCGCAATAATATGGCCAAATGAACCTGCTCCATGAATTATTATAGTTTCTTTATTTGCTTTTTTTATTTTCTTTGCTAGATTATCTACTACTTCTTTTTTGTAGCAATTTTCTTTTCTTTTATCGGTAATGACACTTCCGCCAAGTTTGATAATATACATATGCTGCTGAATAAACTATACTCTAAAAAGGATTTTTATAAAAAGTTAAATTCTATTTTTTTACAGTCATCATTGTCTTATCTCTGTTTTGTTCATGGATAATCCAAAGAGCAATTGGCATACCATTATTTGGAGACTGCATTATAGTCTTTGATAATTTTGATAATTCTGTATGGGAATGTTTTATGCTACAGTCCTGACAAATAAAGATTTGATCTTCAAATACTAATCCTAATGGATGTTCATTAAGATCAATTTTTTTACTACAAATATCACAAGTTTTTTCAAACATTATAAACATCCCATTTTATTTATTTAATTATTTTGTATATCAAACACATTTATAAATTATAGCATTATATGTCAAAATTAAAAGCAAGAATAAAATGAAATATTTTTAAGAACCCTTTTATTACATTGAATGGTGGAACAATAAAAAGGAGAGATAAATGTCTGATAGTCCTGAAGATAAAAAAAGAATTGATAAACTCGACGGTAAACCAAAGATTGCCTATTTTTCTATGGAGATTGGTATTGATGAAAATATACCAACATATAGCGGTGGTCTTGGAATCCTAGCCGGTGATACAATTAAATCATGTGCTGATCTAAATGTTCCTGTGGTAGGTGTTACTCTCCTCTCTGAACATGGTTATTTCTATCAAGAAATAGATGAAAATGGAAATCAGATTGAGTATCCAGTACGATTTGAGGTATCAAATTTTCTAAAACTGTTTCCAACAACAACATCTGTAAAAATCGATAATAGGGATGTAAAAATCCGCGTTTGGTATTATCAGGTGAAAGGGATAAGTGGTTTTATTGTTCCTGTTTTTTTTCTTGATACTAATATTGAAGGGAATCATGAATGGGATAAACAATTGACTAAATTTCTTTACGGTGGTGATAATAAATATCGTCTTGCTCAGGAAATCATACTTGGTATTGGTGGAGTTCGAATGCTTCGTGCTCTTGGTTATACAACTATTGATAGATATCATATGAATGAAGGGCATGCAGCTCTTGGTACTCTTGAGTTATATAATCAGTTAAATGATGTAGAGAAAGTAAGAGATGAATGTGTATTTACTACTCATACTCCCGTTGCTGCTGGTCATGATCAATTTGATCTTTCGTTTGCAAAACCAATGCTTGGAAATATCCTACCTGAATTCATTCTGGATGACATTACATTTGAAAATAAATTAAACATGACCAAATTAGCCTTATTTTTTAGTCACTATGTTAATGGTGTTGCAAAAAAACATGGTGAAGTATCAAGAATGATGTTTCCAGGTTATTCAATAGATTCGATTACAAATGGTGTTCACTCTGCAACCTGGGTTTCTGAACCGTTCAAGAGGCTTTTTGATAGATGTATGCCAGGTTGGAGATCTGACCCCTATATACTTCGATCAGCACTCAGCATACAAAAAATGGAGATATGGGAGGCTCACATGGAAGCAAAAAAAGAACTCATAAACTTTGTCAATAAAAAGTTTAATGCTAAAATGAATTATGATGATTTTACAATAGGATTCGGCCGTAGACAAACACCATACAAAAGACCTGATCTTTTAATTTCTGAACCTGATAGATTGATGCAAATTGCTGAAAAAGTAGGACCCGTCCAAATTATATTTGCAGGTAAAGCTCATCCAAAGGATTTTTCGGGTAAAGAAGCGATAAAAAAGATTTTTAAGGTTATGCGAACAATTGATAACAATGTTAAAATTACATTCATTAATAATTATGACATGAGAATTGGAAAAATGATGACTTCAGGGGTAGATTTATGGTTAAATACCCCCCGGAGACCTAAGGAGGCCTCTGGAACATCTGGTATGAAAGCTGCACATAATGGAGTTCCCCAGTTTGGCACTCTAGATGGTTGGTGGCTCGAAGGGTGTATTGAAAATATTACAGGTTGGGCAATAGGACCTGAAAAAACAGATAAGGCAGAGTCGGATGATGAAATTGATAAATATGACCTTTATGACAAACTGGAGAACTGGATTATTCCAAAATTCTACAATGACAGGGATAATTGGATTAGAACAATGAGAAGTTGTATTGCGATTAATGCATCTTTTTTTAATACTAATCGTATGATCCAACAGTATGTTTTAAACGCTTATTTCAGGTAATTCAAAAATTTTTTCATAAGTTGGAGAAATATTTTCAATATCTTCTACCCATGTACGAAGTATTTCTGCTATACTCCATGCCTGAGATATACAGCCTCTTGGGATAAATATAGGATCCCCATCAAAAATTTCATATATTGATCCATCCCATTTTTCACCAAAAACTTCAAGCATAGGTCTTATAAAATTATTATAAGCATATTTACGACTTGCTGAATCATTTTTTCTTACTTTTATAAACGCCTTAATAAACGGGCCAAGCAGCCATGGCCAAACAGTCCCATTATGATAAGCTATATCCTTGTTATAATCTCCAATATATTTTCCTTTGTATTTAGGATCATCAAAAGATAATGTTCTTAAGCCAAATATTGTAAGCAATTTATCCTGAACATCATTTACGATCTTGTTCTGTAGGTTTTCGTTAATCATAGAAAAATCAAGAGAAGCAAGAAATATTTGATTTGGTCTAAATGAAAGATCTTTTGTATCAATAACATCATATTGTTGATCAAATTGTTTATTAAAACTTTCTTTTACTTCTTCAGATAAATCAAGGTAAGGATCATTTCTTCCTGAAATATTAGCAAGATTACTCATAATCTTAAGTGCATTATACCAGAGAGCTTGAATTTCTACTGCTTTTCTTGTTCGAGGTGTTGGATAATAATCATTTATTTTTATATCCATCCATGTTAAACCTGGAGCATGACTTATTAGAAAATCTTCGTCCATTTTTATATCAAAATCTGTTCCGTTTTTATATGATTCTGTAATCGATTGAATTGACTTCCAAATCTCATTTAAAAAATGTCGATCATTTGTATACTTTAGATACTGATAAACTCGGTCTATATACCATAAGGATGCATCAACAGTGTTATACAATATTGTTGAATCTTTGTCAAGAAATGTATTTGGTATTAATCCATTTTTAAGATATTTACTAAAATTCCGAAGTATTTGTTTGGCATCATCATATCTCTTTGTAATAAGAGTTAGACCAGGAAGTGAAATTAATGTATCTCTCCCCCAATCTGCGAACCAATGATATCCAGCTATTACAGATTTACCATCCCCTTTATTAACAATAAAATTATCAGTTGAAAGAACAAGTTTGTTAAATTTTGGAGGAAGATTTGCTTGTTCTATCAAATCTTTTTTCCGTTTTTCTTCATTTGAATATATTTCTAAAGGATTGATATCAATGTTGTCTTCGATTGTCAAGATTAAAAAATATTCATTTGACTTTTTAATAGTCTTTTTAAAAGTTCCTATTTGAATACAATTATCCACCCATGATTCATTTCTTTCAAGATCATTTTCATAATATAGCTCTTCCCAGAAATTGAGTGGATAAAAATCAGCATCTCTAAGCAATATTTTTATTCTTTTGTCAATATTTCTTGGCTTTATAACGATACCATCTACATATACTATATGATCAAAGGTAAGGTATCTCTGTTTGTTAACATCATAAAAATGTCTAGAGTTAATTATTGGTTTATGAATAATTGTTATTGGATTATTAGTTTTAATTTGATATTTAATGATTGTTGTATTTTTCCCATATTCCATAAATACAGTTTTTTTAATATGTATCCTTTTAACATCATAGGTAAATGATGGAAACAAATCAAAATTATAACTGCACCTGTAATCTTTCAAATCATATTTCCTTTTCTTTGTTTGAATTTGATCATAAATATTTGAAACAAAAACCCATCTTTCAGCAGGTGGATTTAAGCTGGCAACAAGTAACCCGTGAAACTTTCTAGTATTTTTATTTTGATATGTCAAAGAAGCATAGCCGCCAAGGCCATTTGTTACAATCCATTCTCTCATAAGCAATCTATATGAATTCTTTATAAATGTCTAACGTTCTTTTTGCAACTGAATCCCAACTGAATGTTTCAATAACTCTCTCACGAGCATTTTTTCCTATTGAATAACCCTTATCATCAAGTTTTAATATCTCTTTAACTCCCCATGCAATGTCATATGGCTCATGGGGATTTATATGAATCCCACATTTCTTTTCACCATTTGGAATGATTTGCTCACGGAATCCACTAGTCCCTTTAGCTCCAACTACTGTTGGTTTTGCCATCGACATAGATTCAGTACAAACAATACCAAATGGTTCATAAGTCGAAGGTAATACAACACAGTCTGATGCTGCATAATGAATTATTCTCTCTCTTTCACTAACAAATTCTGTTCTGAATATTATATTTTGTTGAATGGCTAACTTATTAGTAAGTTCTTTTAGTTGCCATTCTAAATCGCCTATACCTAATATTATAAGTTTTGTGTTTGGGAAATCATCTAAAATATTAGGCATTGCCTTAACAAGATTATTTACCCCTTTTACAGTAACAAGACGCCCGATAAAAAATAAAATATTTTCATTCTCCTTTATTCCATATTTAATTCTAAGTTGCCTTTTTTCCTCCTCAGATACCTTTTTTGGATCATATTTATCTGGATTAACACCATTCCAACAAACTCTGATTTTTTCTGAAGGGTATCCAAGTTTTTCAAGTTCATCTTTCATTGAATTAGAAACAGTAATAACACAATCAGCAGATTGCCCGCCCTCAAATTCAATATCTTTTATAGTGTGAGATCCTCGTCCTAGTGATCTACCAGTCTCAGTTGAATGTATGTGAAACATCAATGGAGTTTTTAATTCATTTTTAACGATCATACCGCCAAGTATACCCAACCAATCATGTGCAACTATTATGTCAAATGACTTGTTTTGTTTTCTAACAAGAAAATTTACGAGTTGAGATGCTGATAGCGTATTATAACTTATTACATCTGAAAAAAATTTGAAATTAGGTCCCCAGGAGCGTAGTTCATAATCAGCAAAAAGATTGAATGTAGAGGTTAGATCAAGAGTTTTAGGACGATAAATATCAACGCCATCATATTTATCATATGTTTTCAAAGAATTATTATTATTTAATGAAAAAACAGTGACTTCATTTCCAAGATTTGCCTGTTTTTGTGTAATTTCAGCAGTGTAAGTACCAAGGCCGCCATAGATTACTGGTGGAAACTCCCAGGAAAAATGTGCGATTTTCAATATTACTCTCCTCACAAAGCTAATACAGTTTCTGTTTAAAATCTTGTAGGATGTTCATGTAATTTATAAAACCATCATATGGGCCATCATACGGGCTAAAATATTTATGGACATCCCCATCCTCCATGCCCTTTGTAGATACATAATAAAGATGATCAGAAGTCTGCAGACGACGCCATGTGTTTAATAAGTCTTTGTCACCTTTATCTTTTAATTTTCTTCCTATATTTTTTAATTCATTGAAGCAGGCTATTTGCATGTCATTGCCAAGCCAAGTCGATACATCCCGATCAGCATCAGCCCATGAAATTGCCCATGGAACATCAATTTCACCAACTGGCTCATATCGTTTTATTGCTTCACTGACGGTCACAAAATCTAGATGATCATGTTTAAGTACTTCTCCTGGGAAATGCTTTAAAAAATCAAATATTCCAGTCTCAGTCCAATGATGTTCTCCAAAAGTCTCATAATCCATGAATAAATTGATGAGATCACCTTCAGATTTGGCCATCCAACTTGCATATTTATCAGCTGTTAAAGGATGCCCTGGCCATAATCGGGCAGAAAATCTAAAGCCAACATCATCGCTTAATGTGTAGTTTCTAAGTAACACTTTTAAATCAGTACTTATAGGTTTGTATAAAAAATTTGGAGAACGCCATTGTAGAATCTTTTCTGTTCCTTCTGTGATAATTCCTTTATATCCCATTTCTGCAACTTTTTTTGCTATCCTATTGTCATAGATTGCCTCTGTATTACGAAAAACCTTCGGTTTATAGTTAAATATTTTCTTTATCATTTGACTATGCATTTTTACTTGTTCTTCAAACTCATCCAGTTCATCATATAATGAAGATAAAGAATGATAGTAAGTTTCTTCAATCATATCCACTGCGCCGGTTTTAAAAAGATCTTTAAAACTATCAATTACCTCCGGAATGAACTGTTCACAATATTCCACAAATGTTCCAGTAAGACTATATGATATTCGGAATTTACCATCATGTTTATTGATTAAATCGAGAAGTAAATTGTTTGTTGGAAGATAACATTTTCTTGCTACTTTTTTAAATATTTCCTGGTTCAATTGACGATTAAAATATGAAGATTCGGAATTGTTATTTCCAATATTAAAAACTGAAAAACGATTCAACCTAATCGGCTGATGAACTTCGAAATAAAGGCAGGCCGATGGCATTCTATATTACCTCATGATAAACATCTATTGTTTTATCTGCAACTCGATCCCAGGTAAATAATTCTATTTCCCGTTTACCTTCCTGAGAAAGTGTCTTATATAATGGCTCATACCTTAGTAATGATATTATTTTGTTTGCCATTTCGTCTGTATCCCAAAAATCAACTCTTAAACAATTATTGAAGGCTTCAGAAAAACCAGCAGTTTTCGAAGCAATAGTTGGAGTACCTGCTGAAATTGCCTCAAGAGCTGTAATTCCAAAAGGTTCACTTACAGAAGGCATAACATAAACACTGGATATACCATAGATATGCTTTACTTCTTCTTCAGTTAAACGCCCAGTGAATATCACTCTATCTGAAATTCCTAAATCCAGAGCTTGAGTAATTAATCGTGGCAGCATATCTCCGATGCCTGCTACAACAAAGCGAGCATCTGGTTCATAGTCCTTTACTTTTTGGGCTGCACGTAGGAAAAACTCAGCACCTTTCTGGATTGTGAGTCTACCTAAGAATAATACAATTTCTTTTTTGTGTCCCTCAGGAATTGGATATACTGCATTATGAACAACTCTTATCTTATCAGGATTAATACCATATTTTTCAGTTATAACTCTTTTTGTGAAGTGACTTACAGCAATAATTTTATCAGCTTTTTCCATTCCTTCGCGTTCGATATCAATAAACCATTGATTTGGATAGAGCCATCCAGATCGATCATATTCTGTCGAATGTACTGTGATTATAAGAGGTGTGTTTGTTTTTTCCTTTAAAATAGTCCCTGCTTTCATTGTTAGCCAATCATGACAGTGTATTGCGTCATATTTTCCTTTAACTCTTGAAACTACCAAGTCGTTATATCTATAAACAGCCTCGAAGAACTGGCCTGCAAGCTCTTTGTTATCAGGTCGATCATAAGGAAATATTTCTGTCTCTCCAACCTCTATAATATTCAAGTTAGGTTTATTACTACTAGTAGCATGCTTGGTTTTGGGCATATAAAAATCTACTTGGACTCCCCTATCTGCAAGGCTACGAGTAAGACCATAACAATGAGTAGCAAGACCACCTGCTTTAAATGGTGGATATTCCCATCCAATCATTGCCACTCTCATTTATTACATCCTGTCTTTGTCAAGATTAAGACTCTATATTAACCTAAAGGTCTATGTATTAAGACCTTATTTTTATTTTCAAATTTTTAAATTCTTACAAATTTTCGTAATTATTTTAAGACGAATTTCTGATCATTATTAATATTTATTTTATCTTCTCTTGCAAGCCAACCAAGAGCAGATTGAACTTCATTATCATCAAGGCTTGATAATCTTTTTATTGTCTTAAAGTCAGCATCGCCCCAGATATCTAATATCTTCCAAATTTTACCTGCATGTGAACCAATCTCTGATTCTAAATTAGTATTTCCAAGTCTAAAGCAGTCATTATCTTCTTTAGTTACTTTATTTTCTCTAGCTAGCCAGCCTATTCCCGTATAAAAATCATCTTCATCCATTTTTGTTTTTTCAATGATTTTTTCTTTTTTCAAACAGCCTTCTTGATTTAGAACTATCCAAATCTTTCCAGCATTCTCACCAAATAAAGTAGTAAGTCTCCTCACGTACATCCTCCAGTTTGAACTAAAATAGTGTATAAATTAATAAAATATAAGTCTATCTAAAAAATATCAGCACTAATTTCTAATATATAACGCAACATAAATACTCATTTAGAATATTTATATAAAAAAATTTGTACAATATTTAAATTTCTGATTTGAAAAAATATCAAAATTATCACAAAATTTTTAAATTTAATATAACGGGCTTGAGGGGATTCGAACCCCTGGCCAATCGGTTAAGAGCCGATTGCTCTACCTAGCTGAGCTACAAGCCCAAAATAAGAGAAAATCGGATAATTAAATGTAGTTTATTTAGATTTTTTTTGTATTTTTTTTTATTTCAGATGTTTTAACTTGAGTAATATATTTTGCATCTATAGCATCTGTTATATAAACATCTTTTCCAGCATGATATATTTTTAGACCATCTTTTCTGGCTTTCTTACCATCGATTTTTAAAATTAATGGATCCTCTGTTCTAACCAGTCCTGCTTCTAACGCTTTATCAATACTTCCACTGAGATGTACTTTTTTTCTATCTATTGGATGAAGACCGCCCTCTAGAATTATATCTATTTCCTCCTCTGTAACCGGATAATAAAATTCATCGATATCTGCAAGAGGAAGGTCATCAGAGCTAATATCTATCGTGTGTCCATAAGTAGCCCGTATCATTCCACCATCGATTTGATATCTCTGTCTATTATCAGTAGCAACTAGAGCCTCTATATGATGTATACGGAGCCAGTCAAAACCAGATCTACTTGTACCAATAGCCTCAATTAAAGAAGAAATATCCACCCATCCTTTACCATCCATCATCAACCCCAGTTTTTCTGGAAAATGACGGAGTGCACCTGCTATAATGCGACTTAAAGAGTTTAGTTCATTTTCGCTCATTAAGAATTTACCTTTTTTATCACACTTAGGACATTTTTCTCCACGATAATAGCCATGCTCTTCACAATCAGATAACATATTTCCAAGCTCGTAATCAAAATATTAAGTATAAATTTTTGTACTAATTCAATATTACATGTCTGGGTGACTTTTTGGAAAAAGAGGAACTTAAAAAATTGGCCGGGGAAAAGGCAGTAGAAAATATCGAGGAGGGGATGATTTTAGGACTAGGTACTGGTTCAACAGTTGAGTATACAATAAGAAAATTAGGGAAATTGTGTAGAGAAGGACTTAAAATCAAAGGAATCCCGACATCTTTGCATACCAAAAGAATTGCTAGTGAGGAAAAGATACCCCTCACAACTCTTGAAGAAAATCCTGAAATTGATATTACAATAGACGGTGCTGATGAGGTCGATTCTAATCTTAACCTGATAAAAGGTGGCGGGGGTGCCTTAGCTCGTGAGAAAATCATAGCTTATAATTCAAAAAGGGTGATTATTGTAATCGATGATTCAAAAATTGTTAAAGCACTTGGAATCGATTTTCCTCTTCCTGTTGAAGTTTTAAAATTTGGTTGGACCGCTACAAAAAAGGCACTTGAGACATTTGATTGCAATGTTGAGTTGAGAAAGGTCATGGGAGATGAACCTTTTATTACAGATAATTCCAATTATATTCTGGATTGTGAGTTTGAAAGGATTGAAGATCCAGCTCAAATTGAGATGGATATTAATAGTATTCCAGGCGTTGTAGAAAACGGTTTGTTTATTGGTCTAGTAGATGAGGTTATTGTAGGAGGGAAACAAGGAATTTCAACCCTGGATAGAGAAGCTGTTGTTTAATCATGGTAAATGTTACCGAAAAATTAAAGGATGCCAAGAAAAAAATAAATTCTCTTGATTTTGATGCCCATTGGTATAGACGTGTCTTTCATGCATTTGGAGCATCATTTTTATTTTACTATATATTACCAGACGTTGATTGGATAAATATTTTAAAATTATGGATTCCGCCATTAATTGTCTTATTTGTTGTTATATTAGAGATTTTTAGATTAACTGGAAAGATTAGTAGTAATCATTTTTTTGGACTTAGGATGTATGAGAAAAAAAGAATCGGTAGCTATGTATTTTTTGCAGTAGCAATTCTTATCTTGCTTAGATTTTTTCCTCAGCAAATTGCCATTCCTTGTATTTTATGTGCAACTTTAGGAGACCCAATAATTGGTGAAATAAGAAAACATTTTACCTCGAGATATGTATATCTGCTTGGTTTCTTTATTTGTATGTTTTTCTTTATTATAACCTGGTTTAAGTCAGATGCTCTATTAATATTGTTAGTTTCTGTTGTAGGAGCGTTTGGTGCAATTGTGGGTGAGGTAAAAAAATTTTGGTGGTTGGATGATGACTTTATGATTCAAATAATCCCTGCGTTTTTGTTATTAATAATATGGATAGGTATATCCTATTTTGGATTTAGTTATACTGGCGAAAT
>SMTZ1_10003619_pt1 | contig 15523 bp, 14 predicted proteins | sample DeeMarSWOR136_30_FD_25667 | JGI IMG/M metagenome (IMG submission 25667)
CCTCTGATACGGTATCAGCGCTCGTTGAACCGGTGGTGGGAATTGAGAAGTCTTCTACTTTTCCGACACATTTTTCGTTAGAGCAAAATTATCCAAATCCCTTCAATTCTGAAACAACAATCAAGTATCAATTACCAAAGCCAAGTCACGTATTATTGGAAGTATTTAATATATTGGGCGAGAAGGTGGGTACACTCGTGAATGAATCCCAGAAAAGTGGTTTTTATTCCGTTGCATGGCGAGTGGATGATCAACTGGCCAGCGGAATATATTTATATCGCATTGTAGCCGATGACTTCGTACGGGTGAGAAAATTAGTTGTAATAAAGTGAGGTAGCGAGACCCATTATAAATCAAAAAAGGCGTTCAACTGAACGCCTTTTTTGAATCATTTAACTATTATTTCATTTACTGATATCAAATAAAATTCCGACACCAAGTTCGAAAGTGCCGAAGTCGGAGATAATATTATATTTCCCTTCTACAAAGCCCATATTATTTCCGATAGGTATTTCATATCCGGCTAAAACACCGATACCAAACTTAGTTTTTGATTCGCTGTCGGTTGTGCTTCTGTAATCTACTGGTAGGCCGGTGACCGGATCATAGATGACTTCCACGGATGGGAAATCAAAGCTGAAAAAATTAATGGATATTCCACCACCAAAATACAATCCCTGAACATTCTCAAGAAAATAATGTATATCGCCGGCAATTTGGATGTTTGATAATGATAAGTCCACACCTGCTTCAGAAAATCCAGCTGACCAGTAAGATAATGATGGGTACATTTCCAGATTATCTGTTATTTCCCCGACATTGGCAGTAGCTCCTAGATAAAATCCGGTATCCCAATCTTCCGGGAATACGACTCCAACTCTACCTCCCACGGAGTTCAGAGCAAAATTCTGAGCCGAACCAATGGTTAGCAGACTGAATGTTAAAATAATTGTTAGTGCAACGGTAATATTCTTCATACTTTCCTCCAGTTTTAGTTTGATACATCGTTATAAAATTTGCATAATTTAATAATTTAAATTAAAAATATCACAACAATTTTAATAATTTTAACTAGTACATATTCTGATTATAAAATAAAATCTGGCTTTTTACAGATTTATAACCTTATATTGAGTATCAAATAGTCACACCAATGTGTAAGAAAAACGCAAGAGTGCTTATTAATATTTCCAGCAGTATGAAAATCATGTATTAGAAGGGATAATATGTCCAAATTAAATTTAAAAAAAGCAAAGTTTGCCACGATATGTGTACACGGAAGCGGCGGTGTCGATCCCATGACAGGTGCGGTATCCATTCCCATATATCAAAGTTCAACATTTGCTTTCCATAGTGCACACGAAGGGGCACAAATCTTTGCTGGTGAAAAGGATGGTTACGTATATACCCGTATCGGTAATCCAACGCAGGCCGCTTTGGAGCGTGAAATCGCATTTTTAGAAAATGGTGAAGCTGCTTTAGCCTTTGGTTCTGGTATGGCTGCTATATCCTCAATTATTTTCTCTTTGTGTGGTTGTGGAACAAATTTTGTATCGAGCAATACTCTATATGGGGGTACGCACCAATTTTTCATGGAGACATTACCTAAATATGGCATCACCGCATGCGAAGTTGACGGCACAGACCTGGCCAATTTTGAAAATAATATTGACGGCAATACGAAGTGTCTTTATATCGAGACTCCGGCTAATCCAACACTTACCCTCATCGATATAGAAGGATGTGCTAAAATAGCCCATAAACATCATATACCTCTGGTGGTCGATAATACTTTTTCCACGCCATATTTTCAGAAACCGCTTGATTTGGGTGCTGATATTGTTGTCCATTCGGCAACGAAATATATTGGGGGACATGGAGATACTGTGGCTGGTCTGGTTGTGGGTAAAAAGGGCTACATCGATGAATTAAGAAACAGCATTCTTAGGGATATGGGCGGGATAATCAGTCCTCTAAATGCCTGGTTATTGGTGCGTGGACTTAAGACTCTGGCAATACGTATGGAACGTCATGAAGAAAATGCTCTTGAAATAGCCAAATACTTGAGCTTCCATCCCAAAATTGAGAAAGTGTGGTATCCGGGTTTAACAACACATCAGCAGCATGAACTGGCAAAAAAACAGATGACAGGCTGTGGAGGAATCGTATCTTTTGAGATAAAAGGTGGACGTAAAGCTGGCGAGAAATTGATGAATAGCGTTCAGATTTTTACATTGGCTGTAAGCTTAGGTGATGTTGATTCACTCATAGAACACCCAGCTTCTATGACACATTCGACATATAGCCCTGCAGATTTAAATAAGATAGGAATTTCGGAAGGATTCGTTAGGCTATCTGTAGGAATAGAAGACCGCCATGATTTAATCGATGATTTGTCACAGGCATTAAAACGGGTAGAAATTCATTAAATTCATCCCATCCGAATAAAGCTCTAAATATGCATTTTTTTGGAACTTTCCTTAAAGAGAAGCATGAAATAATAATTACATAATTTCTATTTTTTTCAATTATAACTATTTGTAACGCCTAAATAATTAAGTGAAAATATAGGAGAAGGTTTGAAACTTATGTTTGCATTTTTTTTTAAGAGAATTTAAATTTAACGTCTTTTATAAAATGCAAAAATAATATCATTAGTCACGACTAGGACATAAAAGGAGAGGGAGATATATGGTGAAACAACTCATTGCAATTTTGTTTTCGATTTTACTTATTCTCTTTGCTGCATGTAAGAGTTCGGAAGAAGAATATATGAAGGTAGCTACCGATCACTTCAATAAAGAAGAGTATGAGAAATCAATTGAAAATTATAAAAAAGTATTACAACATTATCCAGATGGGGATAATGCATCTAAAGCCATGTTTATGATTGCTTTTACGTATGCTAATAATTTAGAGAACTTTGAAGAAGCAAAGAAGTATTATAACATGTTTTTGGAAAAATATCCCGATCACGAACTTGCCAGCAGTGCCAGATATGAACTTGAGAACATGGGTAAGGATATTAATGAATTGCCCATTTTTAAGAAAATGGAAGAAGATCAGGAATCAGATGCACAGAAAACGGAAAAAGAATAGATATCTGAATACGTCACTAGGCTGCCAAGATAAATTAATTAATTTTAATTTGGCTTTATGATGAACAGAAAATTTATGATCGTAAGATATTTATCATTGACTTTTTTTATATTTTTCTTCGCTACTATCGGATTAGCACAGGACAGCGTTGATTCTATTCAGAGTGATATTCGCTTAAGAACTTTTATTGAAAATGAAGAGGTGCCATTAAACCGGGAAGTTGTTTTCCATGTTGAGTTAGAATGGAAAGGTGACTTAAATAAATACAAGATAAGTGAATTCCCCGAACCGGCTGTTAGCAATTTAACATTGCGGGGTAGCGGTTCTTCAAACAAGGTTAACAGCGCTCCAGATGGAGGTACAATTTCGATAAAGCGCAGGACATTTTATTTCCGTCCCCTTGAGATCGGAATGGCCTATATTGAAGGTGTAACGATTATATATGAAGATACCTACCTGCAACACCGTGAAAGTTTAATATCTGATCGTGTTGGTATAAAAATAATCGATCCTCTTCCAGAAGGAGGTAATATAAAGATCTCGCCAACTTGGTTGTACATCATTTTAATTATCATTATCCTTTCGGTATCATTATTATTTTTGTTACGCTATCGGCAGAGAAAGAGAGAAGAAGAATTGGAGGCGCTGGCACAAAAAAAGGAAACGGTTGAGGAGAAGTATCTGCGCTTGTTAAAAGAAACAATCCATTTCAATACCGATAACATTAAGGATAGCTTGAGCGATCTTTCGCATTTAATAAATGGTTATTTTTCAGAGAAATATCATTTTCCTGCTTCAAATCTATCGAGCGAACAGGTAATTGAGGTACTGCAGGAAAAGGGATTAACGCAAGAAAGCCTTACTCGCCTCAACGAATTTTATAAGAGTACGAATCTGGTGAAATTTGCAGGAGAGTCCGTAACCGATGCTGATTTCCATCGCTTATATGATACAGTGGAGCTCATTTTGGAGAGTCAAAAATTACCATTTACTGAAGGAGAAGACAAATGAATCCGGACATCAAAGCTATAAATGAAAAAATTGTTAAAGAGAGTGAATTTGTGGAAAAGATTATCAAAGAAGTCGGCAAAGTAATTGTGGGTCAGACCTATATGATTGAACGCTTATTAATCGGCTTGCTTTGTAATGGTCATATTTTACTGGAAGGCGTACCGGGTCTGGCAAAAACGCTCACTGTGCGCACACTTTCAAGTATTATAAAAACAAAATTTCAGCGCATACAATTCACGCCGGATTTATTACCTGCCGATTTAATAGGGACACTGATTTATAATCAGCGTGATGGTAAGTTCACTACAAAAAAAGGGCCGATATTTTCCAATCTGATATTGGCTGATGAGATTAACCGTTCGCCGGCCAAGGTACAAAGTGCGCTCTTGGAAGCAATGCAGGAGCGTCAGGTTACGATAAGCGAGAATACTTTTACTCTAGAAGATCCCTTTCTGGTACTTGCCACTCAGAATCCGATTGAGCAGGAAGGTACCTATCCTCTACCTGAAGCTCAGGTAGACCGGTTTATGTTAAAGTTGAGTATTGGTTACCCTTCTCCTGATGAAGAATTAGAAATTATTCGCCGTGTCATCAAAACTGATGAGCTGAAAGCAGATCCAATTATCACACCTCAAGAAATTATACATGCACGAAATGTGGTTAAGGAAGTCTATATTGATGAGAAGATTGAAAAATATATAGTTGATATTGTATTTGCCACCAGGGATCCTGAAAAATATGGCTTAAGTGAATTGAAGGATCTTATCAACTATGGTGCTTCACCCAGAGCCTCAATTTATTTAGCACTTGCTGCCAAAGGGCACGCTTTTCTGCGTGGCAGAGGTTATGTGACACCAGAAGATGTACGCTCAGTAGGAATGGATGTTATGCGTCATCGTATTATTCTCTCTTATGAAGCCGAAGCCGAGGAAGTCGGAACAGAGGATGTCATACGGAAGGTATTAAATCGGGTCGAAGTTCCTTAACCTTTGATTGGCAGCTAATGTATCTTATGGTTGATTTAATGTTTATATGATTCCAAAAGAAATTCTAAAAAAGGTCAAACGTATTGAGATCGCTACACGTGGTCTGGTGAATGAAGTATTTTCCGGCGAATACCACTCTGTCTTTAAAGGTCGCGGCATGGAATTTGCCGAAGTGCGGGAATATCAAATCGGTGATGATATACGTAACATCGATTGGAACGTTTCAGCTCGCATGGGCCATCCCTATGTTAAAGTGTTTGATGAAGAGCGTGAACTTACGGTTATGCTGTTGGTCGATGTATCTTCCAGCGGTAATTTTGGTACAACTAATCAGATGAAAGGTGAAATTGCAGCAGAATTATGTGCAGTTCTTGCCTTTTCAGCTATAAAGAATAATGATAAAGTCGGATTGATGATATTTTCTGATAAAATAGAAAAATTTATTCCACCCAGAAAAGGCAAACAACATGTATTGCGTGTGATACGTGAAATACTTTTTTACCAGCCAGAAGAAGCTCAAACTGATCTCAGCGTGGCTTTAGAGTACCTGAGTAGAATCATTAAAAGACGTAGTATCATTTTCCTGATATCGGATTTTTTAACTACAGATTATGAGAAGGCGTTACAGGTGGCAAATAAAAAGCATGATATCATTGCCATTGATATCATTGATCCACGGGAAATTGAATTACCAAATATTGGTTTTCTCGAATTAGAAGATGCAGAAACGGGTGAGACCATTCTGGTTGATACCAGTAATGCGGGAATTCGCAGTGGATTTTTCTCACACGCGCATCATGATCGGGAGGAACGAGAGAAATTTTTTAAGTCGATAGGTGTGGATAATATCAATGTATATACAGACCGTTCATACGTAGAACCTATTGTAAAATTCTTCCGAATGAGAGCACGGCGCTTGGCTGTATGAGTAAGTTATGAGGTCTTTTTATGACTAATAGGATACCTGGTTGTTTCTTTGTCACTATATTTATCATCGTGATATTCGGGCTTTTATCTTGTGATCAACAGGAGAAACCCACATTAAGTGCCGATAAGAAGGTGAGTTTGGCAAATACTTTTTATAACAATGAATTGTACGATGCTGCCATAAGAGAATATGAAGAGTATTTAAAAAATTACCCTTTGGATGATAACAAACGAGCCAATATAAATTATACCATTGCGAATATTTATTTTGAAAGGGTAAAGGATTACAACAAGGCACTTGAATATTATTTTCGTGTTAAATATCTCTATCCCGAGAGTAATTTGCAAACAGAAGTGGGTAAGCGCATTGTTAATTGTTTAGAAAGGTTGCAGCGCTCACAAGATGCGCAAAGAGTTTTGAACAGGGAAACGGCTTTAAAACCAGATCAGGTAGAAGAACATCGGCCCGGCGAGGTCATAGCGCTTATAGGTAATAAACAGCTTACCCAGGGTGACCTGGATTTTGAAATAGGACAATTACCACCATATTTACAATCTCAGCTTACGAATGTGGATCAGAAAAAGGAATTTCTAAAGCAATACATCGTAGAAGAACTGCTCTATGATTCTGCAAAGCGTAAAGGTTTGGATAAGGATAAGGAGATAATCGAAGGAGCTTTTCGAGCTCAGAAAGGATTAATGGCGCAAAAAATATTAAGAGAAGAAATTCAGAGCATGATTAATATAACGGAAGCTGATATTGAGCTGTATTATAAAGCCAATAAAGAAAAATACGCAGAGAAGGATGAGCAGGGTAAAGTTGTCAGACAAAAATCCTTTCAGGAATGTGCTCAGGAAGCTGCCCAAGATCTCTTCCAGGAACGGCAACAGGAAGCTTATCAACAACTAATTGATCGCCTTATGAAGGCAGAAAAAGTTACCATTTATGACCAACGGATAAAGTAAGGTATGATAAGAAGCAATAATTCAGTTTTTTTGCTAAAAAAAATTTGTTTATTTCTGGTTTCCTTATTCCAAATTTTATGGAGTCAGGATTCCAAACCGGTGATCGAAGTTAATTCAGCAGTTGATACATCGGTGATTACTATCGGTGACCGAATTACATATACAATTACCATTAATCATATAGCTGGCATGCGTGTTGAACAACCCGGTGCGGGGGTAAATCTTGGCCAGTTTGAAATAAAAGATTACACAATTTATGATCCTGAACAAAAGGACGGGCGTATATTTTTAAAATATGAATATATGATTAGCGTTTTTGACACAGGTAGTTTTACCATCCCACCTTTTCCTATCGCCTATTTTCCCACAGATTCAATAAGTGATTATAAGATAATAGAAGCTAGTCCCATCAATATTTATGTTCAATCAGTAATTAACGATGAGCAGCGGGAATTACGTGACATTAAACCACCACTGGCCATACCCTATGACTATTTTAGCCTGTTTTCCATACTCGCAGCTGTTATCCTGTTAAGCGCAATAGGTTATTTTGGCTATATGTTTTATAAAAGAAGGAAAGAAAAAGGCTATTTACTACGACCCCCTGAGCCACCAAGACCAGCTCATGAAGTTGCTCTGCAGGCACTAGAAACATTAATGACGCAGGAGCTAATTGAAAAGGGTGCAATTAAACAATTTTATAGTGAACTCTCTGAAATTGTGAGGCGTTATATTGAAAATAGATTTTTTGTACCTGCTCTTGAAGAAACCAGTACCGAAATTCTAATTGAAATGAGAAGTCAGGATTTAAACGGCAATTCGTATGATAAATTGCATAATCTTCTGCAAATTTCTGATTTGGTCAAATTTGCCAAGTATAAACCTGAAGATAATGAACATGAGAATGCCATAACCTGGGCCAGAGATTTTATTCTGGAAACTCAGATTCAATATAAATCTGAAAAATTTGAAACATTACCCCAGGCATTATAAAAAAATAATTGAAAAAGTTGGAGGAGATAAAGTGATTGAGGTCAATGAACTAACGCATTATTATGGTCTGAAACAGGCCATTTCTAATGTCTCTTTTAAAGTTAAGAAGGGAGAAATTTTAGGACTTTTGGGTCCAAATGCAGCTGGAAAAACCACTACCATGCGCATATTGACCTGTTATATGCCACCCACAGGTGGAACAGCTACAGTAGGTGGCTATGACATCTTTGAAAAAAGTATGGATGTGCGCAAAATTACGGGATATCTTCCAGAAAATCCCCCCTTGTATAATGATCTTGTTGTGCAAGATTATTTAGAGTTTGTGGCGAAAATAAAGGGGATTGAGAAAAGCCGTATAAAAGAGGAGGTTGATTCGGTAGTTGAGAAAACGAGTATTGGTGACGTTAAGCAGCGGGTAATCGGCAAGTTATCAAAGGGCTATAAACAGCGTGTTGGTCTGGCACAATGCCTGCTTAATAATCCCCAGGTTGTTATTTTCGATGAGCCTACTGTAGGTTTAGACCCGAAGCAGATTATTGAGATTAGGGAACTGATTAAGAAATTAAAAGGTGATCATACGGTTATCCTCAGTTCGCATATTTTGCCTGAAGTGGAGCAAACCTGTGAACGCGTGGTGATTATTTCTGACGGTAAGGTAGTAGCTGAAGATACACCAGAAAATCTTACCGCACGTATGAGAGGTTCTGAACGAGTATTACTCGAGGTTGATGGTGAAGAAAAAATTGTTAAGGATACTTTCACATCATTTAAGGATATTATTTCGCTGCAAGTAAATAAAAGTGGTGCAGGTCACTTGAAGGTTGTCGTTGAAAGTAAATCGGACCTGCGTAAAGAATATGCGAAAGCATTGGTGAAAAAAAATATCGGTTTATTAGAAATGCAAGTTGACAAGGTAACGCTAGAGGATATTTTCTTGCATTTGACTACGAAAGAAGAGGAGGTTTAGGCACATGAGAGAGACATATGCGATATTTGAGAAGGAATTTAAATCCTTTTTTTATTCACCCATGGCATATATTGTGATAGCAGTATTTACAGCTTTGACAGGTGTGTTTTTCTATCTTTATTTATCAAATTTTGTTGAAGCTGCTTTCATGGATCAAATTCGTGCGCAGCAATACCGACAGATGCCGCAAAGATTCAATGTTAACATCATGTTGATCAGACCTTATTTTTGGAATATTGCTCTGATCAGTCTGTTTACCCTTCCTACTATTACCATGCGCCTTTTTTCCGAAGAGAAAAAACAGGGTACCGTTGAATTGTTATATACCAGTCCTATAACCGGTGTACAAATTATCATGGGTAAATTTCTTGCCGGTATTGCATTTTATATCGTGTTATTAATTCCTACCATGCTTTTTCAGGCATTGCTTTTCTCTTATGGTGATCCTGAATTTTTACCTGTCCTTTCAGGTTATATCGGCCTGATTCTCATGGGTAGCGCATTTATCTCCATGGGACTATTTATTTCAACCACCACAGAAAATCAAATTATTGCGGCGCTTGGTGGATTTGCTCTGTCCTTAATCTTGTGGGTTATCGGGTGGGGTGCCAATTACGCCGGACCAACACTTTCACCCGTTTTTGATTATATCTCGATTATAAATCATTTTGAAGATTTTGCACAGGGTGTAATCGATAGTTCCCATGTAGCCTATTACATTTTATTTTCATTTTTTGGCGTTTATTTATCCTTAAAATCTATAGAATCGGTTAAATGGCGAACTTGATCAAATATCTATGAATAAGTTTAACAGGGTATAATTGGAGTTTTAAAATGAAAAGAATAGATAAAATAATTGGTATATCAGGAAGCGTTATTTTTCTCTTTTCGCTAATCTATTATTCCATCCAAAATATCTGGGGTATTGTAAACTGGATTACTCTCATACTAGGATTAGTTGCTTTAGGCTATTTTGTATATAGCTATTATAGCCATAGAGAGAAAGCGATTTCTAAACGTAGTCTACAATACGGATCTAATGTAATAGTCCAAATAGTAATAGTAATCGGAATTATTGGATTATTGGCTTTCATAACTACAAGACAGCATCTGCGTGGTGATTGGACTAAAAATAAATTATACAGTTTGGCCGATCAGACTGAAAAGGTGGTTAATGGTTTAGATAAAGAGGTAAGTATTACGGCATTTTATAGTTCAGGTGAACAGCGCGGTGCCCAGGATTTACTGGATGAATATAAGTTTCTTTCTGATAAATTGGATTATGAATTCGTGGATCCTGATGAAAAACCACAGATTGCGAGACAATATCAGATCAGGAAATATAATACCGTTGTTGTTGAATGCGGTATTAAAAAGGAAACCATCGAAGAATTGTCCGAAACAAATTTGACCAATGCCATCATTAAAGTTACACGTGAACAAGATAAAGTAGTATATTTTGTTACCGGACATGGGGAGCGTTCTATTAATGCTGATGATCAGGAAGGTTTTAAGCAAGCAGCTGACGCAATAAAAAATGAGAATCACCTTGTCAGGGAAATTAATTTAGTCCGAACAATTGGCGAAGGTAAGGGGGTACCAGACTCCTGTACAATATTAGCTTTAGTAGGACCTAAAGCCAATTTCTTTCCCAGCGAGTTAGATACCGTTAAGGCATATCTGGATAAAGGCGGTAAGGCAATCATTATGTTAGATCCAGAACATCCTTCCGAGATTGCAGAATTCCTATCCGATTATCATGTAACGATTGGTAATGATATTGTAATAGATGCCAGCGGTGTGGGACAGTTGTTCGGTGCCGGACCAGGCATGCCCCTGGTTACGAATTACGATCAAAGCATCGCAATTACAAAAGATTTTAACATCATGACCTTCTATCCCTATACCTGTTCGGTAACTCCTGATGATGATAAGGGCGATTATACAATTAAAGAATTATTAAAAACAAGTAAAAATAGTTGGGCAGAAACAAACATCCAGAGCCGCCAGGCTGCATTTAATGAAGGTGAAGATAAAGCAGGACCTGTAACGATCGCTGTGCTGATAGAGAAGAATATTGGTGAAAAGAAAATGGGATTAGCCATATTTGGTGATTCTGATTTTGTTAAAAATGGCTATTGGCAGAATAAAGGGAATGCTGACTTATTCCTAAATACCATAAACTATCTGGCTGAGGAGGAGGATTTAATTTCTATTCGTCCCAAAGAGATAGACGATCGCCGTGTAACCTTGACTCAAGCCGATGTGAGACTCTTATTTTACTTAGTTGTAATTGCCATCCCTGTACTCGTAATCATTGCAGGGGTTGTGCTCTATATTAAGCGTGCGAAGTAGTGGATTTTAAATGATCGACTCTTATAGATTTTTAGAAATACTAAAAATCGTGAGGATGATATGAAATTGGTTAAAACATTATCTTTCTTCATCATTCTAGTTGCATTAGCAAGTTATGTTTATTTTTATGAAATAAAAGGTGGTGAAGAACGTGATAAGATAAAGAATCTGGAAGAACAGATATTTAATTTTGAAAAGGACAGCGTAAAGGCTATTGACATACGAAGTGCATTGAATCAGTTTTATTTTGAGAAAAGTGAAGACGGCTGGAGGATCATCCGACCGGTGGAAACAGATGGGGATAAGACGACGATCGATGGAGTGATTAATACGCTGAGTAATTTAAAAAAAGTGCGTGATTTTAACATTAAAAAAGAAGACCTAAAGGATTACGGTCTGGTTGGTCGCTCAACACTGGTTATCCTTATATTCAACGATGGTACACGCGATTCAGTTCGCTTCGGAGACGATACGCCAGTTGGTAGCAATGTTTTCGCAAATAAAAATGACACAACGGTATTCATAGTAGCTTCATATACCAAAAATCAGGTTACTAAAAATCTTTTTGATTATCGTGATAAATCGATCACCAAGGTAAAAAGGGATGATATACGCGAGTTCAGAGTAAAAAATGAGAAAGGACAATTTCATCTGGTTAAGGAAGGCAACGATTGGTATTTGGAAGCGCCGATGGAGACGAAAGCGGATAATTCAACGATAACATCTTTTCTGAGTAAAATGGAACATGGCAAGGCAAAATCAGTAGTAAGTGAAACACTCGAAAATCCGCAGGAATATCGTTTAGAAAAGCCAAGTTACGAAGTTGATTTATATTTAGGCGAGAGTAGGGCGCATAAGAGAATTATATTCTCTTCACTTAAGGATAATGTGTCTTATGTGCAAGATGAAAGCCGACCGCACGTTTTTACAGTAGATTCATTGTTTATCCGTGATATAGATAAGGATATATTCCAATTTCGCGATAAAAATTTTGCCGATTATGATAAAGATAAAGCGGACAGTGTGGTTGTGATTCAAGGAGATTCCCTGATCACCTTTACCAAGGATACCAGTGATACATGGATCTATGCATTTAAAGAAAAGGTTAAGAACTGGAAAATGAATTCGCTTCTAAATTCAGTAAAAAATTTAAAGGCAAATAAGTTTCTTCTTGAAGGTCTATCCGATACAAAACAATTTGGACTGGCGACTCCGGAACGTATTATTCGTATTTTCAGTAAAGGCGTTCAGATACAGGAATTAAAGCTGGTTTCAGTAAATGATGACCAGAAAATTGCCTTCTGTCCCAACTCACAAGTTGTAGCGGAAATAGAAAAGAGTACCTATAATAATTTTGAAGTCAAACCTTCTGAATTTATTGAGGAAGAAAAGAAAATACCAGAGGAAGTTAGTTAATGTATCGTTTTGCCAATCCTGAACATTTATACTTACTATTACTTCTGCCGGTATTAGGTTACTGGTATTATAAACGCTATGGTAAAAGCAGCGGTAAGATTAGGTTTTCAGACATCAAAGTTATTAAGCGAGTTGGCCGGACAACTAAACAGCATTTACGCCATGGTTTATTTATCTTACGCTTGCTTTTCTTAGGTCTTTTAATCCTTGCCTTTGCGCGTCCACAGTCGGGTAGCAAAATGCGGGAGACTACCACAGAGGGCGTTGATATCATCCTGGCCATAGATGTCTCATCAAGTATGCTTGCCGAGGACTTTAAGCCTAAAAACAGGCTTGAAGCTGCTAAAAAGGTTGCTGAAGAATTTATCATGGGTCGTCAAAATGATCGCATGGGAATGGTTATATTCGCAGGTGAGAGTTTTACACAGTGTCCCTTGACGTTGGATTATGGTGTCTTGCTTACACTTCTTAATGAGATTAAAGTCGCCGACCAAGAATGGGACGGTACAGCAATCGGAATGGGAATTGTAAATGCGGTGAATCGCTTAAGAGAAAGTAAAGCAAAGAGCAAAGTCATTATTTTATTAACAGATGGTGTAAATAATCGCGGGGAGGTTGATCCTATTACCGCATCTAATATCGCTGGAGCATTAAATATAAAAATATATACCATTGGAGCAGGTTCACGGGGTACTGCATTATATCCGGTCAATGATCCGTTACTGGGAAAAAGATTCGTGCCAATGCCGGTTGAAATTGATGAGGAAATCTTGAAGAAAATCGCCAATAATACCAAGGGTCGTTACTTTCGAGCCACAAATACAGAAAAACTATCAGAGATTTATCGCGAGATTGGGGAATTAGAGAAGACTAAAATTGAAGTAAAAGAATTCACACGCTATGATGAATATTTTAAATACTTCCTTGCTATAGGCCTTGTTTTGTTTCTGATAGAAATAATTTTCACACAGACTTATTTTCGCAAAATACCTTAGCCATGTTTAGAACTTATGGTTAATTGAATCGTAAAATTAATATCTAAGTGTAATAATTATCGCAAGATAAATGGAAGTTTTAAGATTTGAAAATCCTGAATTGTTATATCTTTTATGGGGTGTGCCCGTTTTACTGGCATTCCTACTGTGGTCTATACGCTATAAAACACAATTACTCAAGCGCTTTGGGAATCTGGATATTCTCGAGAAACTCATGCGCAATTACAGCAGAGGACGACGTAATTTAAAGTTTGTCCTGCTCGTGCTTAGCTATATCTTCTTCGTTATTGCTTTAGCGAATCCCCAGATAGGTACCAAACTGGAAGAGGTAACTCGTGAAGGGATTGACATTATCGTTGCTTTAGATGTATCGCAGAGTATGTTGGCTGAAGACATTAAACCCAATCGTTTGGAGAAGGCAAAACATGAAGTTGGCAAGTTAGTCGATTTATTACAGGGTGACAGGATCGGACTGGTCGCTTTTGCGGGAATGTCTCATGTGCAGTGTCCTTTAACCTTGGATTATAGCGCAGCTAAGTTGTTTTTGAGTATTATGGATATAGACATTATTCCGCAACCAGGAACCGCTATAGGCAATGCAATAAAGACAGCCATAAAGGCCTTTATTACAGAAGAAAGAAAATATAAAGTATTAATTTTAATTACTGATGGGGAGGATCATGAATCCGATCCCCTGGAAGCAGCAAAAGAGGCAGAGCAGCAAGGCGTTATCATTTATACTGTAGGAATCGGATCGGCACAAGGGGTTCCTATTCCTCTATATGACAGGTATGGGAATCAGACAGGATTCAAGAAAGATCGGCAGGGCAATATCATTACCACGAAACTTGATGTTGTCACTTTACAAAAAATTGCTTACCAGACGGGGGGTAAATATTATTTGGCCAGTTCTGGAGAAGCAGAATTGGATGAAATTTATAACGAAATTTCTGCTTTGGAAAAAAAAGAATTGGTATCCCGACAGTTTGCACAATATGAAGATCGCTTTCAGATTTTTCTCGCGATTGGATTTATATTGATATGCCTCGAGATTGTAGTCCCTGAAAGAAAAAAGGTCAAGAGAGATTGGCGGGGAAGATTCGTATGATACGATTAATTAACCTTCTTGTAGTATTTTTTATATTATACTCTATATCGCAGGCCCAGACGCTCAGGCATAAGATCAATAGTGGTAATGAATCGTATCAAAATGAAAAATATGAAGAAGCACTAAATAGCTATCAGAATGCACTTTTAGATGATCCTCAAAATGTAATCGGACATTTCAATAAAGGTGATGCATTATATAAACTGGAAAAATATGATCAAGCAATTGAAACCTACCAGAATCTTCTAAGCTCAAAAGATCCGGTTATGGAAGCAAATACTTATTATAATATTGGGAATGCTTATTTTAAACAAGACAAATTGCTTGAAAGTATTGATTCTTACAAAAAGGCGCTTGATATTAATCCCAATGATATGGATGCAAAATATAATCTGGAATTAGCGCGGGCAAAATTAAAGGAGTTGGCCGATAAGCAGCAAATGCAACCCCAACAGCAACCAAATCAACAGCAGCAACAAGGTAATCAGGAAAATCAGGAAAAACAGGGGGAAAACGATCAAGAGCAGCAAGCGCAGATGGGTGAAGAACAGCAACAGGCGCAGCAAGAAGGCGAACAGGACGATCAGGGTCAGCAAGAGCAACAGGGGGAAGCAATTGAAGAAAACAAAGAACAAATTTCTCAAGCAAATGCTGAACGCATTCTTGATGCTTTAAAAAATGAAGAAAAAGACAAACAGAA
>SMTZ1_10005347_pt1 | contig 15523 bp, 14 predicted proteins | sample DeeMarSWOR136_30_FD_25667 | JGI IMG/M metagenome (IMG submission 25667)
GAATAGAATATATTTGCTCTTAAACCAAATTACAACTTTTAAAATTATTCATGCTACAATTCAATTCTGAACAATCCTGATTTCTAAACGATAACCCAAAACCTCTACATATTTCTTTAAGGTGGCTAAGGAAGGTGAATGTTTACCACTGGTCAAAGAAGACTCAAGTCGAGTAATGGCAGGAGGTTTCGTGCCCATACGTTTGGCGATTTCTGCCTGACTCAAACCTGCTTTTTTGCGAGCTGAAAGCAGAGCCTTCAAAAGCGTAAATTCAGGCTCAAGTGCTTCATATTCAGCTTTGACACCTTTTCTATTTAATGCTTTTCTTTTCAATTCATTATGATTCATGTTTTTTTCACCTTTCCATGTGCTTAATATAACAAATATGTTATCATAATGCAAGTAAAAAATAATTTAATCTCAACTAAAAAATTTTGCTTAAAACCATAATTATAAGAATCATCCTTTATAGGGGAATCATTATGACAGACATAAATTTTTTTATAATATCAGGAATTATTTTCAGAGATAATTATTAGCTTTCATCAATTCCGCATTCAAGATCGCACCGCCGGTAGCACCACGAATGGTATTATGAGACAGCAGTACAAATTTAAAATCAAAAATACTGCATTCCCTCAATCTCCCGATACTGACCGCCATGCCTTTATCTATATTTCTATGAAGCTTTGGCTGGGGGAAATGATTTTCCTCAAAATAATGAATCGGTTTATGGGGAGCGAAAGGGAGATTTTGCCGTTGCGGCGCCCCCGAAAAATTTTGCCAGACTTGTATGATTTCATCTGGCGTGGCTTTTGACTTCAATTTCACTGATACACATTCAAGATGTCCGTCAATAACAGCCACCCGGTTGCATTGGGCACTGATTTTTATATCAATATTGTTGATACGTCCTTGTTCATAATTGCCAAGAATTTTCAATGGCTCGGTTTCAATTTTTGCTTCTTCGCCACTAATAAAAGGTAAAACATTATCGACACAATCCAAACCTGAGACACCTGGATAGCCTGCTCCCGAAAGTGCCTGCATCGTAACAACACTAACTGCCTCGATGCCAAAATTATCGATGAGCGGTTTCAGCGCAATGACCAATCCAATGGTCGAGCAATTGGGATTGGTTATAATCAAGCCCTTGCCGTAATTTTGATGCTTCACCAGTTCCAGGTGATCACTATTGACTTCTGGAATCAACAATGGCACATCGGGATCGAAGCGGTGATTTTTTGAGTTTGAAATGACAATATATCCCGACTGTGCAAATTTGGTTTCAATTTCTCCTGCCACGTTGGAATCCAATCCTGAAAAAACGATTTTACAATCCAAATTTGGCTCGCAAAGTTGAACTGGCAATTGGGCAATATTCGATGGAATCGGTGTCGGCATAAACCAATTCACTGCCTCTCTATAAGGACGATTGCTCGATCGTTCTGATGCAGCTAAAGCGGTGATTTCAAACCAGGGGTGATTTTCAAGCACCTCAATGAATTTTTGTCCGACACTGCCAGTTGCGCCGAGGATGCCGACTTTGATTTTTGCATTGGAATTGATCATGTTCCCTATCCTTTAAAAAAACATAAATTGTTAAATAAAATGTCAATAAATCCCAATCGCCAAATAATAAATTTCAAATAAAAAACAATTTCCAATATTTCAATTACCAAAATATTTGTCTATTTGACGATGGAAATTCTTTTCTAATTTGGTTTGGAGTTTGGTGCCTGGTCATTGAAATTTATTTGTATTTTGATGCTTGTATATTGTGATTTTTGATTTTCAGCTTAGATTGGGGAAAAGATTCGCCAGCCATTTTCCCTTTCGTTCCTTTACAAGATAAGTTTGTTTTTTAATCTTGATGTTTTCCTTCTTACAAAATATTTTGAAATCTTTGATCGTTACCAGATGGATATTGGGCGTGTCATACCATTGGTATGGCAAAATTTTGGTGACTGGCATCTTGCCTTTGAAAAATAGCTGGGAGCGCACTTTCCAGAAACCGAAATTGGGCAAGCTTACGATCCCGATTTTGCCTACCCTTAACATTTCCTTTAGAATCTGGTGCGGCTTTCGGACGACTTGCAATGTTCGACTCAGGATCACGTAATCGAATGATTTGTCAGGATAATCGTCCAGACCTTCGTCAAGGTCAGCATGAACCACCGGCACACCTTTATTAACACTGGCGTAAATGTATTGATCAAAAATCTCCACGCCATGTCCCTGCACATTTTTCTCTTTTAGTAGCTTATATAAAAGATCACCTGCGCCACAGCCAAGATCGAGTACAGTGCTGTTCTCGGCGATCAGATCAGAGATTAATTCCAGGTCAAGTCGAATATGTCGTAATTTTTGAGGCGTCATCGTTATTCCATTTCTTGATAAACATGTGAAACAAAACTGCCGATCATATTTTCCATATCATCATTACGCAGCAAAAAGGCATCGTGTCCATACGAAGACGGAATTTCACAAAACGTGACGTGCTTTCGGTTGACTTTCAGCGCCTTTACAATTTCTTTGGATTGCGCAGTCGGGAACAGCCAATCGGATGAAAATGAGATCACTAAAAATTTTGCAATTATTTTTTTAAAGGCATTTTCCAACGAGCCGTAATCCCGATAGAGATCAAAATAATCGATTGCTTTGGTGATATAAAGATAGGTATTGGCATCAAATCGTTTGATGAAACTTTCGCCCTGGTGGTGAAGATAGCTTTCCACTTCAAAATCAGTCGAAAAATCATAGCCATAGCGTTCTTTCTCTCGAAGTTTTCTGCCAAATTTATTGTGCATCGAGTCTTCGCTGAGATAGGTGATATGCGCAAACATGCGTGCCACAGCGAGACCCTGTGCGGGAATAGCGCCGTTATTTAAATATTCTCCATTTTTCCAATTTGCATCAGCATAAATCGCCTGTCTACCGACTTCATCAAACGCAATGCCCTGGGCGCTAAGCCGACACGCCGTTGCAATGGGAATCGCAGAGGCAACCATATCGGGATATTCAATTGCCCATTCCAAAACCTGCATGCCGCCCATCGAGCCACCGACCACTGTCAAGAGTTTTTTTATTCCCAGGTGATCGATCAAGTGCTTTTGAACTTTCACCATATCACCGATGGTGACGACGGGAAAATTCAGATTATAGGGATTGCCTGTTTGTGGATCAATTGAAGTGGACCCCGTCGTGCCTTTGCATCCTCCTAAAACATTTGAACAGACGACAAAATATTGGTCGGTATCAAACGGTCTTCCTGAACCAATCATAAAATCCCACCAGCCATGCTTTTTATCATTGTCCAAATGATAGCCCGCCACATGGGCATCTCCCGACAATGCGTGGACAATGAGAATGGCGTTATTGCCCTTTTCATTCAACTGCCCATAAGTTTCATAGGCAACGGTGATGGGCCCAAGCCTTTCTCCGCTTTCCAATTCCATTTCGTCAGGTGGCTCGGCAAAAGTGAAAAATTTCGTTTTAACGACCCCCACAGAACCCGAGCTGTCAGTCATGTCTTTCATGTCCCTTTTTCTTAGAATATTTTCAGCTTGTTCATTGAGCTACTTTTTAATAAAATCACGTTTTAAACTATTGAGTTCGAATTTTTCATGCAATTTAATTACGGCAAGATCGGCTTTTTCCCTGGTAGCCTGCCACAACGACAATTTCGCCTTGAGCCAATAATTTTTTCAGATAAGTCGTGTCAATATTTTCAATCTTCGCATCGGTGTGAATGCCATTGGTAGTAATGCCGCATTGAGCACCAGTCAGAGACGTCGCTTTTTTGCCCAGGGCTTGAATCGCCATTGCCACCAATGAACAGGAGACAACTTCGCCTGTTGATAATAACATACCTAATTCTCTATGCCGTGGCTTAGTGGCAATTTGTCCAGCTATGGCTAATAAATCATCCGTAGTATTTCCCATAGCCGAAACGACGACCACTTCGCTGTATCCTCGCTCTTGAGCGGCAACTGCTTTTTGGGCGATTGCTTTGATCCGATTGATAGAGCCAACAGATGTTCCGCCGAATTTTTCGACTAAAATTTTCATGCTGCAATTCTCTTAAAATAATGAAATTTTGCAAAAATCTTAAAAGAAACTTCGGCATCTGCAAATGCCGAAGCATCGAAAACATTTGCTTTATATTTTTTTTGTAATAGTTCACCATCACTGCTGATCCTGTCTTTGATTTCAGAACAAGGAATAACGATATACGATTTTAGAAGTTTTATTGATTGCTTGAGTTCCAAATCTTCCAACTGTCCTCCATCGTAAATCAAAAATCGTTAATCTATAATCGTAAATCATTTATTTTATACGATTAAATTAGAATAGTGAACTATCACCATTTCTTTTGTGTTAGTTCAGTTTTTATGAGCTAATTTTACTTTTGGATTCTGATTCCTCCATTTGTATGTGAATAAAAAAAGCCTCCTCTCTTCGAGAGAGGAGGCTTTAAGACCTCATCAAGTTTATCTCTCAAAGATTACTCTTTGCAGGAATTGGCACCTTATCCCGCAATAATGCGGGACAGGTTGCCAGGGCGTCACAGGGCCAGTCCCTCAGCCGTTCTTGATAAACCTGTAAACAAAAAAACCCTCCTCGGCAAATGAGAAGGGTTATAAAATTTTTATAGAATCATTCTGCCAGGATCAATCTAAGGGACGCTATACATAGCCATGCGCATGCCCATAGGCATTCGAGTCTTTAAGCTTGATCTGGCATAAGTGAAATTCATTTCTTTCCTTTCATATCTTAAAATTTGATTGGATCAAATATACAATATTTTTCATAAAAGTCAAGTGTTTTTTTATTTTTGGTAATGGCTCAGTTATTGGTTGGTAAACTTACCCTTTCAAAGGTTTTAAACCTATGAAAGGGTATTCTTCACCCAAAAACTGACTGATTACTATTGTTGAGCTTGATTTTTAGTTACGCTTGTGGTATATTGTGTTCTGTCATCTCAACATAATTATCTGAATAGGAGAGAAACTTGAAAGCCCTGACCTTCCACGGAAAACAAACCATCAAATATGAATCAGTTCCTGATCCTGAAATCGAACATCCCAAAGATGTGATTGTCAAAGTTCTACTTTCCGCCATCTATGGCTCGGATTTGCATGTCTATCACGAACGGGAAACGGGTCTTGATTGCGGAACAGTGATAGGGCATGAATTTGTTGGCGAGATTGTTGAAATCGGAAAAGGAGTAAAATCGTTTCAAACAGGGGACATTGTTGCGTGTCCCTTTATCACAAATTGTGGCAAATGTTTTTACTGTCAAATCGGACTGACAGCTCGCTGCACCAAAGGACAACTATTTGGCTGGGTTGAAGATGGTTTGGGATTGCACGGCGGGCAGGTAGAATATGTTCGAGTGCCCTTGGCTAGCTCAACATTGCTTCGGCTGCCAGAAGATGTCTTACTGGAAGAAGGATTACTTTTTGGCGATATTTTTTCGACGGGGTATTTCTGTGCAGATATGGCAGAAATAAATCCAAGCGGAACGTATGCAATTGTCGGATGTGGACCTGTGGGATTGTTAGCGATTTTCGGCGTAAAAGAATCAGGCGCTGAGAAAATTTACGCCATCGATTCTGTCCCCGAAAGATTAGCAATGGCAAAAGAATTTGGTGCCGTTCCTGTGAATTATCATAAAGCAAATCCAGTTGATTCCATCCGTGAAGCTACTGATGGGCAAGGAGCCGATGCTGTTCTTGAAGTTGTCGGAAGCTCAAGCGCAGGACGTCTGGCTTTTGATTTGGTCAGAACTGGCGGAATAATTTCCACTGTCGGTGTTCACACGGAAAAAAGTATTGCTTTTTCGACTGTGGAAGCTTATAATAAGAATATCACCTACAAAATCGGACGCTGCTCTGCTCGGCATTATATGGAAAAATTGCTGCCGACTGTTCAGTCGAAAAAGTATGATATTACGGCAATTATTTCTCATCGATTACCGCTGGCAGATGGTGTTCGGGGGTATGAGATTTTTGATAAAAAATTAGAGAATTGTATTAAAGTCGTTTTGGAACCTTGATTTTCACTAAACAAAAAAATACCCAAAGGATAATTTTTAAATACATAAACAACAAACCTCAAAATACGAATAAATCTCAAAATAAACATGTTCAAAATAATTTTTTAAAGCAATGATTTCTTAATCATTTTATCATAAATTATTAAACTGAATATTCACATAAGATATTAAAGGTAGAGGGAAAATGATGTTCAATATCAAAAATGTTGAAGCCCTTGGTGACTTGACTGTTGCGGATCTATTGACAACAAATGTCACAACAGTAGATCCTGATACCCCAATTATTGAAATTGTGCGTATTTTTAGAGATTATAATTATGAAGGCATCCCGGTTGTCCAGGATGGCTATCTTCATGGAATGGCGATGCGGAGAGAATTATTAAACCTATATTTCATCACAGAACGTGATCTTAACGAAGGTGATACCAGAAAGCTATTTCAATTAGTATCGCTTATGGATGCAAATCAACCGGTATCATCTTTCATGGAACCAGATCCGCTTACAGTTTTGCCCGACTGTAAAGTATCAAGATTAGCTCAATTAATGTTAGATAATGATTTATTTACCTTTCCCATCGTGTCAGAAAAAAAGAGCCTTTTTTTACAACCAAAAAAGCGATTTATCGGAATTGTGACCTTGACAGATATGATGCCATTACTTTATGAAGCCATCTGTTGTGAGCCTTGAGGGATTAATGGATCAAATTAAAATTGAAGAAATACTTCTTGCAATCACCCTTTTTCTGTTAACTGCGAAGCTAATGGGTGAACTTGTCTTACGGCTGAATCAGCCCGCCTTATTAGGAGAACTGGCTGCTGGCATTATTATCGGACCGCAGTTATTAGGTCGTTTCATATTTCAAACACCGGTTCAGAATTGTGAAACTTTAAGTATGATTTCAGAAATCGGTGCGATCTTTTTTTTCTTTATTATCGGATACAATGAGATTGATCTAAATCAACTCAAACGGATAGCGAAAAACTCTTTTGTGGCATCAGTGCCAAATGTCTTGCTTTCATTTAGTTTTGGATATATCATCGGAATATTCTGGGACTATTCTTTGCTTGCCAGCTTGTTTATTGGGCTGGCTCTTTCCCTTACGGCGATTGGTGTGAGTGCACGTACATTGATGGATTTAGGACGGCTTCATACTGATTATGGAATGCTGATTTTAGGCGTGGCAATTATCGACGCTTTGAGGAGTTTGTTGACTTTGTCGATCCTTCTTTTATTTGTCCATCCAGAATCTATATTCTCCGCCCAGGCTATAATCGTTTTAGTGTTAAAATTTATTCTGTTCTTTTTCAGTGCAATTGTTTTTAAGATGTTCGTGTTAAAACCGCTTACTTATCTGGTGAGCAAATTTATGATCGATGAAGCGAAACTTGCTATTCTGATTGGTGTGACTCTTATTTTTTCCTATTCGGCTCAAATCATGGGACTTCACATGATTATCGGAGCCTTTGTTGCCGGCATTATTTTTTCGTTACAGGCTGAATTTAAAACCAAAGACTTATCATTTAAAGTTTATGGTCTCTCTTATGGACTGTTTATTCCATTATTCTTTGCTATTCTTGGATCAAAAATAAACTTTAACGCACTCTCACAGGGAGGTATGCTTGGAATTGCGATTATCGTTATTGCCATAGGTGTAAAATTAGTCGGTGGCTATTTTGGAGGATTGATCATTGGTTACCCATCCAAAAAATCCTGGGTGGTAGGATGCGGTTTAATCCCTCGAACTGGTGTAGAACTCGTTGTCATTGCAGTAGCACTTGAAGTCGGACTGATCGACGATCGATTATTTACATCAATAGTGGCAATGGTCGCAATGACAGTATTTATCACTCCATTTTTATTAAAATTTGCTATTAGCAAGTTAGAAGTTAAGGGAGCGAGATAAAATAAATTATGCAGTATAGTTTTATAATTCTTTATTTTTTCAAGATTGACAAAATACAAATGGGAAAGTTATTTAATCTCATTTCCTAAATCAAGCAGATAAAATTTATATGAAAGACTCAGGAGATAATTATTATGCCGCGTCACAATACCATATTACTGCTAGATTCTGCTGCTTTGCTGATCATCGATATTCAGGAACGAATTAATGCTGTTATGAAATATCGTGAAAAAGTGATTGAAAATACGGTAAGATTAATTAAGGGCTTTAATATTCTTAATGTACCAATTTTTATCACTGAACAATATCGCAAAGGACTTGGTCCTACGGAACAACCAATTTTGGAAGCATTAACTCAACCTGGGATTATTGAAAAAATGAGTTTTAGTTGTTGCGCAGTTAAACCGCTCATGGAGCAATTAAGATCAAACAATGTTCAACAAATCGTTGTCTGTGGAATCGAAACACATGTTTGTGTTTTACAAACTGCCTTAGACCTCCTTTCAGAAGGATTTCAAGTCCATTTAGTGCGTGATGCAGTTTCCTCCAGAAAAAAAGTGGATCACAAAACAGCAATCAATCGTATACATCGGGCAGGAATTATAGTTACTACAACTGAGTCTGTGTTGTTTGAGTTGTTGGAAAAAGCTGGCACGCCTGAATTTAAGCAAATTTCACAATTGGTAAAGTAAGACAAAAGTAATTATTTTTAAATTAAAACTTATCACCATAAAACAGGAGCAACCCATGAAAAAATGGTTCGTTCTACTTGTCTTTTTACCCGCACTGCTATTCGCTCAAATTCAATTGCCACTTTCTGTACAAACACCGCCAGTTGGGACGTCGTACAATGAGATGATAGATTTTCTGAAGCAAATTGTTCCCAATTCAAAATCATTAGAACTGCAATTTCCTGCAAAGACCGATCTCGATCGAGAAATTGCCGTCCTTTTTTATCCCGAGCGCAATCAATGGAAGAATAATACAACTGTGATGATATTCGCCCAGCAGCATGGAAACGAACCCTCAGGAAAAGAAGCGCTTTTGATGTTGCTTCATGAAATTTATTTAAATCCTGAATCAAATGAATTCAAAAATTTGAATTTGATCCTCGTACCGATGGTTAATCCCGATGGAAATGAAGCCCATCAACGGAGGAATAGTCGGAAGATTGATTTAAACCGAAACCATGTGATCCTTACTGAACCTGAAACCCAGATGCTGCATCATTTATTTGAACAGTACAAACCGGAAGTTACACTCGATGTCCATGAATACGGATCAAGAACATGGCTAAAACAGGGCTATATCAAAAATTTGGGCGAACAATTGGATTGCTTATCCAATCCAGCTATTCCCCTGGAATTGAAACGGTTTGCCTTTACTGAAATATTAGAGCCAACTATCGATGGCACTCGTCTGCTCGGCGTAAAAGCCAATCGATATCTTATCACACAACCGAACATAGAGGAATTTGTTCGCCATAGTACCACAGATATTAATGACGGAAGGAATGGATTCGGCATTCAATATACGCTTTCGTTTATTTTAGAAGGCTTAAATGGACGTTCTAAAGCAGATCGAATCTGGGAACGTGCAAAACATCAGTTGACACTAATAAAAAACTTTATTATGATTTGCGATGAAAAGTCCCTCCAAATTTCTCAATTTGTTCAGGGAATCAGAAAAAAGTATTCCGAACAGATTCCAGACTCTGTCATCATCCAGGCAGATTATACAGAAAAATTTTCCCAGCCACTCACCGTGAATCTAATCCGAACCAGCGACTTAAGGGATACTTCAATAGTATTAATCGATTACCGTCCGCATCCCGAGCCACTCCTATCAGTGAAACGACCAGATGCATATATCATTCATAAGCCAACCGAGCAGTTAATTAGTCTGCTAAAACATCAGCACCTGAAATTTCATATATTATCTTCGGAACAAACCTATTCGGTGGAGCAATTCGAAATAAATGGTAAGGATACATTACTCTATGAAAGCCGAGAAACCATAATTCCGGAGGGTTCATTTAAGCGGATGGAGAAGACATTTGCTAAAGGCGATGTGATAATTCCCACCAACAATTTACGAGCGACTCAAATTGTCCAGATTATGGAGCCACATAGTTTTTACGGATTATCTCATTATGAAGAATACCAATATTCATTGAATGAAAAGGTATTTCCAATTTATCGGGTATTCAACTCTAACGATTAGAATAAAGTAATATAGATTTTCATGATTAATTAACTTGATAAATCCAATAATATTAATTTAACACAGAGGTGCAGAGATCGCAGAGTTACTCAGAGAGCTTTCTTTTCTCTGCGTACTCTGCGCCTCTGCGTTGAGTGAAAGATTTAAAATATAGCTCCCTTTCGGCAGCTACAATTTAATAAAAAGCAGCAATGAATTATCGATAAAATTTTGTCGATATTGTCGTACCAAACGCATAAATAATTACAAATCCCATTATTGTATCAACGCTCATTACAACTCTTCGTACTATTCATTTTCGTTTCAGCAATAATCGCCATTATTACTCCGCCAAGAATAACAAGTCCGCCAAAAATTTTAACCAAACTCAATTTCTCCCCTAAAATAATAATTGCCAGAATAGAAGCACCTACCGGTTCCCCCAAGATGATAACGGCGACTGCGGTTGCACTAAAATACTTAAGCGCCCAATTCAAGCTGGTATGACCGATGACTTGAGGCAATAAAGCAATAGCTACGAACAGCAGATAATTTTTAGGACTGTATCCAACTAAGGTCGCGCCACTGGTTATTGCCAGAAGGATTAACAATACCGCAGTAACAGAATAAACCGCTGTTACATAACGAAATGTATCGATTGTGGCTCGTAGTTTCCGACCTGCTAATAAATAGCCAGCAGCTCCAATGGCTCCAATAAGTGCCAGTAGATTGCCCAATAATGAATTACGATCAAGTGAAAAATCATGGGCACTGATAATGATACTCCCGATTAAAGCGATGGTTATCCCAATGAGCATCAATAATGATGGACGTTCCCGAAGAAACATGAAGCTTCCCAGGGCAACGAAAATCGGAGAAGTTTGCACTAAAACGACTGAGCTTGCCACAGTGGTATACTTTAATGAAGTAATCCAGGTCGCAAAATGAATTGCTAAAAATACACCAGCGAACAGAACAATTTTAAATTGTGATTTTGAAAATACAGACCAGATTGATCCTTTCCTGATTTTTGTAAAGCCTATGTAAAAGATCGAAGCGATAGCAAGTCGATAAGCAGCAATAACTAAAGAAGGCGCATTACAAAGTTTAATAAAGATCGAAGCAAATGAAATCGCGACCAAGCCGATGCTAAGTACCAAAATAGCACGATTCTTATCCATTGTTTGTAACATGATTTTTCTGGTTTAAATTTTCTTTTTGTTACTGAAGATTCAGTTCAGAGTTCCATTATTTTAAAACTCTAAGCCGGCAAATCTAGACCAAAAAAAATAATGAACGTACTCTAAAAACCGCTAATTCCGCTAATTTTTCTGATTTCGCCAATGTTAACTTTAATAAAATCAATTTATTTAAATTAACGAAATCTTCCAACTACAGATCAACTATTGATAGATCTGCCGGAGGATTAGAGGTCAAGATCCTTTTTAAAGTAGACCTAATAATTAAAACAAAAAACCTTTAATTCAAAATTTTTGCTTGCATTGCTAATGAAAAATATTATATTATTCATAAATGAATTTTTGTTAATAAAAGTTAAAGATATCTCTCGCAGGGATGTATAACATTAATAAAAAATATTAGTTACAATTATTTCATCTAATCGAAAGGAAGAATTAATGAAACGGAATTTAGCCATGGTTATCCTATTGCTACTCTTTTTTTCACTGACGCAAGCTGGCATTCAAACACCGGATGAATTTTTAGGATTTCCTCTTGGAGCCGATCGGCAATTAGCAGATTATCATCAGATCATTCAATATCTTAAGCATTTAGAAGCATCTTCCCCAAAGCTAAGACTTTTGAATTTAGGTAAAACAACCGATAACAATGACCTCTTTCTGGCAGTAATCTCTTCTGAAAAAAATATCAGCCAATTGGAGATGTATCGAAAGATCAGCTATAAATTAGCTCATCCGTCATCGGTTAATCCATCTGAAGCAGAAGAATTAATCAAACAGGGTAAATTGATTGCTTTCATTACGTGCAACATTCATTCGACAGAAATTGGCTCCAGCCAGATGGCAATAGAATTTGCTTATGAACTAGTTACTCGAACTGATCCGGAAATCAATTTCTATCTTGATAATGTAATTTTGCTTCTAATGCCCTCAGCGAATCCAGACGGACAAATCATGGTAACTGAATGGTATCGAAAATGGATCGGCACTCAACATGAGGGTGGTCGAATGCCCTGGCTTTATCATCGCTATGTCGGTCATGATACTAACCGAGATTTCTTCATGCTAAATCAAAAGGAAACAAAATTGATTAATAAGGTTATGAGTCAGGATTGGTTTCCCCAGGCTCATTTAGATGAGCACCAGATGGGAAGTCGTGGTCCCAGAATGTTTGTTCCACCATTCAAAGATCCCATGAGTGAAAATCTTTCGCCCATTCTCATGAGACTGGAAGCACTGTACGGCTCCAACATGTCTTTTCGATTGGAAGAAAAAGGAATGGCAGGGGTGATCGACTCCTGGGCGTATGATTCCTATTGGCCCGGTGGTACTCGAACCGCAGCATGGAAAAATATCGTCAGCTTGTTAACAGAAATGGCAAGTTGTAACGTGGCAACACCAATTTATATTGACGAAGTGGAATTGTCAGGGGGGAGAAAAGGATTAGTTGATTATAAACAGCAGATTAACTTCCCCAATCCTTGGCAGGGAGGATGGTGGCGATTACGAGATATTATTGAATATGAATTGGTTGCCTCTTATGCTTTTTTAGAAACATCTGCAAAATTTCGAGAAGATATATTGCGATCGTTTTATAAGATGAATATCGAAGCCATCAATAAAGGCAAGCAGGAATCGCCTTATGCCTATGTTTTGCCGACTGAACAGCACGATCCGATTACCGCAGCAAAATTAGTGGAGATTTTACTTGAGCACCGAATTGAAGTTTACAAAATCCAACAGGAAATGATTATCGAAGGATGTATTTATCCTGAAGAAAGTATCGTTATCCCGTTAGCTCAACCACTCAGATCATTCATCAAGGAAATGATGGAACCTCAAACATTTCCAGAGGTTCGGCTCTCATCTGATGGAGAACCCCTCTATCCGTATGATGTAACAGCTTGGTCTTTACCGATTCAAATGGGAGTGACTTATGAAAAAATTAATCAACCATTTAATGCTGAAATGCAAAGGTTGTTATATCCACCATATCCAGAAGGCAAATTCACAGGCACCAGTCAATACGGCTATGCCATTTCTCGTCGATTTAATAACACCAGCATAGCCATCAATCAAATGTTAAAAGCAAATGCAAAAGTCTTTGTCACTTCTTTCAAATTCAATGATAGTGAAACACAATTTGAGGCTGGCACGATTATTATTCCTTCCGCAAAAGGTTTAACATCCGAATTAGTCACAATTGCGAAAGAGCTGCATTTAACGATCCATCCCCTTGAACAGCCTCTTCCAGAGGGATTAAAGGAAATAAAGCCAATTCGATTAGGTTTATACAAGCCGTGGCAGGCCAGCATGGATGAAGGATGGACGCGCTGGCTTCTGGAGCAATTTGAATTCAACCTGACGAGTGTTGATAATGATTTTATCAAAAATGGTGACTTGAATAAAAAGCTTGATGTATTAATTATTGCTGACATTGATAAACAGACAATTATCAATCCAAGACCCAAAAGGTCCAGCGCAGCAAAATTTTATAGACCTTTACCAGAAAAATATGAAGGGGGTATCGAAAAAGAGGGTGTAACAAACATAAAGGAATTTGTTAAAAGCGGTGGCACCCTCATTACTCTGAATGACGGTTGCATGTTTCCAATTGACGAATTTCCACTTCCCGTTATCAATGTAGTTGAAAATATCAATCGATCTGAATACAACGCTCCTGGCGTCATGATTAAAATGAATGTTGATACCGAACACCCCATTGGTTGGGGCATGCCAGAGACTACCGCAGCGTTTGTCTCTCGAAGTCCAGTATTTGTTACTGCACAGTCTTATGGTGATGTGAGTCGAACCGTAGTTGCGAGATACCCTGATGAACCACTGCTATTAAGTGGCTGGATAAAAGGGGAAAAGTTACTCCATCGCAAAGCAGCGATTGTGGATTTGAAATTTGGTAAAGGAAAAGTAATTTTAATTGGTTTCAGGGTACAGCATCGTGCACAGCCGCATGGGACATTCAAGCTACTGTTTAATTCGATTCATAACCATGACTTGAATTAAACTATAATAAACATTTATTGAATTTCAATAAAAATAACTTGACATTCAATAAATAAAATGATAAATTACTTCTGAATCAAAATTGATTAACCTATCCTGACCAAGCCAGTACCAAAAAGAAATAGACATGGAGTTTGGGAGTAGTGGATTATTCAAGTAAAAGCTCCATCAATCCAGCACTCCATTACTCCTCATTCATTGTGTTCATTATACTCGTTACGGGTTGTTTTTTCATGTCATGCCTGTGTATACAGGCATCTCCTAATTGTTTGTAAATAATGAGATTCCTGCATTCGCAGATGCGAAAGATGTGGGACGGATTATCCATCAGAATATTATTTTAGAACACGATCAATTTGTAACCAGTGTTATGACAAATTGAGTCCTGAAGAAAAAAAATCGGTTGTTGATAATGAACCCATTACCAGAGGAGGAACGATGAGATTTACCATGACAACAACGGCGTTTACAATTGATGGGTATCAGATCAAGAAAGTGCTCGGCGTTGTAAGAGGAATTGTGGTTCGCTCTCGGTCGATTTTTGGAACGATTGGAGCTTCGCTTCATACGATAATTGGGGGAAATATTACATTGTTTACTGAGCTTTGTGAAAAAACAAGATCAGAAGCGTTTGAGATGATGGTAGAACATGCAGAAGAAATCGGGGCAAATGCGGTCATCGGCATCCGATATGATGCTACGGAGATTATGGGAGGCGTTACTGAGGTGTTGTGTTATGGAACGGCGGTGGTCGTTGAGAAAGCAAAATAAAAGGAATGCTGATAACGGAAATTTTATCCTTTGCTAATCCGCATTATTTGTTCGAACACTCTCGGCAAAAAAAATAAGCAGATATTCGCAGTAGAGAGCGTAATCGCAGCTTACGACGGATGGAGTCGGATGGGGATGAGGATGGCATGAATAAAGCTGACCACGAGCAATTGAAGTTGTAGCGACAAGCAAATTGTACAATGTTATGCGGCACGTCACCGTGCCGTAAAAGGGATTGGATTCAATCCCAGTAAAATAGGAGTGGATTGGTGATGGGTTTGGTTATGGTTTGTTTTGTTTCTCCCAGGATAGACCTAGTTTTGTGAACTGTTGTTTGGCAATATCGTACCAGGCATCGATATGTT
>SMTZ1_10003620_pt1 | contig 15521 bp, 18 predicted proteins | sample DeeMarSWOR136_30_FD_25667 | JGI IMG/M metagenome (IMG submission 25667)
GGATTTTCAGAAACAAGAATTCAGTGTTTTCGGGTCGGAAATTTTAGCCACAAACGGGCTGATCCATGATCAGATGGTCGAGGTGTTAAGCCTGGGCCGGAAGTCTCCATCTGGATGATATCGACATGTTATCCGTCCTCGTTCAGGGCTAGAATGAGCGATAAAACGGGCTCAACCGAAAAAAGACGAATATGTTTTGTCACCTAAAAAAGGCCCCTAACGAACCCGAAGGCCGTCGGCATCTCGATTTTTGTCTTGGAGGGCCTTTGCTGATCTTGACTGTCCTCCTCTTGTTCTTTTGTTCCTCTTTCCGGGGACAGGAGGGTACGGAGCAGGACGTGGGAGAGCGAGAAGTCCGGCAGTTTCTTGTCGCCGCTGATCAAGGTTGGATCGATACAGGATGGGATGTTGTCGAGGGCCAAGAGATCTATTTTGAAGCCACAGGCGTGATCTCCCTTCAAAAAGGAAATCCCATGGCGTTCTGTGGACCCAACGGATACAACCTCCAGACTGTCCAGCAGCCTATCCGGGATAAGAATATAGGCGCCCTGATCGGAAGGATTGTTTTCCTCGTCTCGGTGGAAATCGATGAGGAAACCGGGGAAGAGACACGTAACGAGCTCATCGAGGAATTCTACATAGGAGAAAAGAACCGGATTAAAATGCTCCTCAGCGGCCGTCTTTTCCTGGGAATTAACGAGAACGTCGTCGGTGATAACTCCGGAGAATACAAAGTCTTGGTTTATTTGCTCGGGGAAAAAGAAGAAACTTAGGCACTTCGTATTCCCGGCGTCAGACAAAAACTCTGCTCTTCCCTTAACACCTCAAAGTTCTGAACCACTTGATATTCACTCAAGCCAGGAGAATGGAGGTGAAATTCGGCCATGGAGCCTCGTCTTAGAGTCCTGTGATTAAGGGGTATTCTTGGTGATCTCGTTGACGAGTGGAGGATTCTAGGATTTCTTCCTGTTCAAGTAATTCGCCATAAAGGCGAGGTCGTAATCACCTTTCTGGAAATTCGAGTTGGACAGGACATCGATGTGGAGAGGGATGTTTGTTTTAATGCCGACGATGGTCGTCATTTCTAAGGCAGTCAACATTTTCTTGATGGCCTCTTCCCTGCTGGGGGCCATGACCACGATCTTAGCCACCAGAGAGTCATAGTCAGAAGGAATTTCCCAGCCGCTGTAGGCAGCCGAATCGACCCGGATGCCTTGACCTGAAGGCAAAACCAAGAAATCGATCTTTCCTGGAGAGGGGATGAACGTTTCCGCGTCTTCTGCGTAGATCCGGCATTCGAGACTGTGGCCTCTAAATTTTAAATCATCGGAAAGAGCAAGCTTTTTGCCTGCAGCGATTCTTATCTGTTCTTTGATCAGATCGATTCCGTAGACCATTTCGGTTATCGGATGTTCGACTTGAACCCGGGTGTTGGCTTCCATGAAATAGAATTTCTTCTGGTCATCGACTAAAAACTCGAAGGTTCCCAAGCTCTGATACCTTATGGCCTGGGCGGCTTCTTGGACCGCCTTCATGATCTTTTTTCTTGTTTTTTCATCGATGCAGGGAGAGGGAGTCTCTTCGATAAGTTTTTGGTATTTTCTTTGGATCGAGCATTCTCTTTCACCCAAGGCCAGGACATGTCCCTGCCTATCCCCGACCACCTGAACCTCCACATGTCGGGCTTGGGAAAAATATTTTTCCAGATAAAGGGAAGGATCTCCGAAGGAAGCCTTAGCTTCGTTTTGAGCGATGGGATACTGTTCTTCCAGCTGGGCCGAGGAACGAACCACCCTCATCCCTTTTCCGCCGCCTCCCGATGCGGCTTTCAGGATAACAGGGAAACCGATCTTTTTGGCCATCCTCTTAGCTTCAGCCAAGTCATCGATAATCTTATCGCTTCCAGGAATGACTGGTAGGCCCGCCTTTTTCATCTGTTGGCGAGCTTTGTTCTTATCGCCCATCAGCCTGATCAGAGGAGCAGGGGGACCGATGAAGGTGATCCCAGAGGACTCACAGATTTCTGCGAAACGGGCATTCTCAGCCAAAAATCCATACCCAGGATGAACAGCGTCGGCCTTGGTGATTTCAGCCACACTCAACAGGTTAGGGATGTTAAGATAACTTTCGGAGGCCTTAGCCGGGCCTATGCAGACCTTTTCCTCGGCATACATCGTATGGAGAGAATTTTTATCCGCTTCCGAATAAACGGCGACAGTTTTATAGCCGAGCTCACGGGCGGATTGAATGACGCGCAGGGCAATTTCACCGCGATTGGCTATAAGAATCTTTGAAAACATCAATAATCAGGAAGGTTTTTGGATAGAAAATAATTTTTGTCCGTACTCGACGGGTTCCCCGTTTTCGACATAGATCTCTTGGATAACACCGTCCATATCGGACTCGATTTCATTCATCAATTTCATGGCTTCGATGATGCAGAGGGTCTGGTTTTTCTTGACCGTTTCTCCGATGTCGACGAACGGAGTCGAGTTGGGATCCGGAGCACGGTAGAAGGTCCCGACCATCGGCGAAATGACGTAATGAAGGTTATCCTGAACCTGTTGAAGGGAGGTTTCCGAAGACAGGGGATTGCTGTTGTCCTCCTTCTGTTCGAGAATAACCTCTGGGTTTGGCTGGTGTGGATTCCGACTGATCTTGATCTTGAATCCTTCTGCTTCGAGTTCAAAATGCGACAGATTTCTCTCTTCGAGCAGATCGATGAGCTTGATGATTTCTTCCGTGTTGATCTTATTGGGCCTACGCGAGGAGCGGGAGGACTTTGTCTTATTGTTTTTCATTTTTCACTCGAAAAATTAGGTATACCTTAATCCCAATCAGGGAAAATGTCAAGGGGAAGTAGCCTATTTTGGAGATGTAATCTATTTAAAATGTATAATTTAGTCATTTTTTTAAGGAGTTGTTAATCTGATAAAAATCTGGCCAAGTATCCTCATTTCCGTGATAGAGGTGAGGGATGGGGGATCGTCAGCACTTTGCTTTTCTGCGTCGAGACCTCAGAGAGGGAAAAGCTCCGTTTTCCCCTTCCGAAGACCATCCATCCCCCCGTGATGAACCTCTTCAGCTACGGGCGTTGCGGGGAACACCCCGTGCCACTCATCAATATCTGATATTAGCGCAATATTTCGTGTGACATTCTATTTTAGGCGGCCTGAATGCCGGCCTCAAGCCCCCGTAGCGGAGGGGGGCCCCATCGGCTTTTCCGATGGGGGGAACCGACGGGACTGGTTCCCTGGGGGTCCGGGGGCTGAGGGCGGCTTTAGGCCGCATAGAGATTGTAGCTTTGTTTACTACTTTTGCATCAATAGGGAAAAAATAATAATCACAGAAAAAAATATGCTAAGACTGGGGACAATTGACTTCATACCAAGGTTCGCTTAACATGTTTTATAACCAGGCCTGACCGAGGATTGATATGTTTGATCAGCTCTCCGACCGAATGCAGATAGCTCTGAAATTCCTCCGCGGAGAGGGGAAAATCACCGAAAAAAACATGGCCGAAGCCTTAAGGATGATTCGGCTGGCCTTCCTTGAAGCTGACGTCAATTACAAAGTGGTCAAGGATTTTATCGAGAGGATCCGCATCAAAGCTCTGGACGAGAAAGTCTTGCTCAGTCTCACTCCGGCTCAGCAGGTAATCAAGATCGTCAGGGATGAGTTAACGGACTTCTTTGGACAGGAGGAACGGAAACTCCTCTCTTCCAGTCCTCCACCCTCTATCTATATGGTGGTTGGCCTTCAAGGTTCGGGAAAAACGACCACCTGTGGAAAACTGGCTCGGTGGATTCTTAAAGGGGGAAAAAGACCTCTTCTCGTCTCCTTTGACTTGAAGAGGCCTGCGGCTCAGGACCAACTGAAGATGATTACTCAGCAGCTCAAGCTTCCCTTATATGAAATAACAGAAAGACAGATGTCCGAGCCCAAGAAAGCCCTTGAAGAACTCAAAGCTCACCTAAAAAGCCAAGGATTTGATCCTCTAATCGTGGATACTGCCGGAAGGCTCCATATCGATCAGGGACTCATGGACGAACTTCGTTTCGTCAAGGATATCCTCAATCCCACCGAAACGATCTATGTCGGGGACTCCATGACCGGTCAAGACGCGGTGAGAAGCGCTCAGCTTTTCCAAGAGAAAATCGGTCTGACTTCCGTGATCTTGACCAAATTGGATGGGGATGCCCGTGGAGGAGCGGCCTTATCCATAGTCTCTGTGACTGAGAGGCCGATAAAATTTATCGGAACCGGGGAAAGATTCGACAAGTTCGAGGTCTTTCACCCCGATCGGATGGCCTCCCGGATCATCGGCATGGGAGATATCCTAAGCTTGGTCGAGAAAGCGGAAGAGGAGGCAGATTTAAAAGAAGCGGAAGAACTGGCGCTGAAGTTGCGCAGACAAGAGTTTTCGCTCGACGATTTCAAGAAACAGATTGGGCAGATGAAAAAAATGGGATCTTTCTCACAGATTTTAAGCCATTTGCCAACCGGCGGGCCGTTCAAGAATATTTCTAAGATCAACATCGATGATAAGAAGATCCTCCACTTTGAGGCCATCATCAATTCCATGACTCCTGAGGAAAGGGAGCGCCCCAAGCTGATCAACGGAAGTCGGCGGAGACGCATTGCCATCGGATGTGGCCGTCCTGTCTCAGAGGTCAACCTGCTGCTCAAACAGTTTTTGGAAATGAAGAAGATGATGAAAAAATCTCAATTCCAAAAACTTCTCTCTTCCTTCCCGATGGGTAAGTAAGTAAAAATCCACTGTTTTCCTCTCGCGGAAAGGGAAACGCTGACCAAAAGGTTCCCCCAAGCTTGACTTAAAAGTCGAATTCAGATATCATTTTTTTTCATTTAAAGAGACGGAAAAAAAAGTGATTTGCCTACGTTTGATGCGACTCGGAGCAAAGAAAAAACCATTCTACAGGATTGTCGCTATCGATTCTAGAAAACCACGAGAGAGCAAAACCAAAGATATCATCGGCTATTATAATCCTCTGAAGGAGCCCCCGGAAATCAGAGTGGATATGGAGAAGGCGAAATTTTGGATGGAAAGAGGAGCGCGCACTTCAAAAACCGTTCAATCTCTTTTACATAAAGTTTCCAAGCTAGAGAAACTTGCCAGTCATCATTCTAAACTAAAAGGAGGTCACAGTGAGAGAACTCGTTGAATTGATCGCCAAATCATTAGTTGACAATCCGGAAAAGGTCCAGGTCTCCCAACTAGAAGGGGAGCAAACCACGATCTTAGAACTAAAGGTCGCTCAGGAAGATTTAGGTAAGGTCATCGGAAAGCAGGGACGCACGGCCCGAGCCATCAGGGTCATACTCGGGGCCGCCGGAATGAAGCTGAAGAGGAGATTCAACCTCGAAATCATTGAAAAAGGATAGCTTGGTCAGTATAGGAAAAATTTTAAGAAGCCAGGGAAAGAGGGGAGAGTTAAGGCTTAAGTTGTACCTCAAACCTTCTGGCTTTCCTTTTTTTTTCTAGGGTATTTCTCCAGAAAAAAGGGGCTCAAGTCGAGTATGGCGTCGAGTCCATCCGTCCGTATAAAGAGGGCTTCGTCATCAAACTCAAGGAAGTTGACTCTCTGCTGGAGGCCAGAGAGCTAGTCGGGAAAGAGATTCTGATTCCAGAAGATGAGCTCCAGTCCTTAGAGGAGGACGAGTATTACGTCTTCCAGCTCATCGGCTGTTCAGTTGTCACCAAAACCGGAAGTCCTGTCGGGACTGTCGAAGACATTCTCACGATGCCCGAGTCCGAGCTCCTCGTCGTCCAAGGACAGGGGAAGAATATTTTCATTCCCCTCGTCCATGAGATTTGCCTCCAAATTAACGTCGAAAAGAGAGAGATCATCATTGATCCTCCGGAGGGTCTTTTAGACTTGAATGAGATTTGATATAATCACCATCTTTCCCGAGATGTTCGGGAGCGTTTTTTCGAAGGGAGTTCTCAAGAGAGGTCTGGAGAGAGGCCTTGTCGAAATCGGTATTCACAACTTGAGAGACTTCACCGGTGATAAGCACAGGATGGTCGATGACCGCCCCTTCGGAGGGGGGCAGGGAATGGTTCTCAAGCCAGAGCCGATTTTTGCTGCAGTCGAGGACATTCGGAGTAATACCCGGACACCCGTCATCCTGCTTTCTCCTCAAGGAAAGACCTTTGACTCCCGTTTAGCCGAAGAATTGTCGCGGCAATCACAGATCATACTCATCTGTGGTCGGTATGAAGGAGTGGATGAAAGAGTGATCGAACACTTGGTGACCGATGAAATCTCCATCGGGGATTATATCCTGAGTGGGGGTGAGGTGGCCGCTATGGTCATCGTGGAATCTATCTCGAGGTTTATTCCAGGTGTTGTAGGAAAGAGGGAATCTGTGAAGCAAGACTCCTTCAGCGAGGGTTTGTTGGACTATCCCCAGTACACTAGACCCCGAACCTTCAGAGGAATGAGTGTGCCCAAAGTCCTGGTTTCAGGTGACCACGAGGAAGTCAGGACCTGGAGACGGAAGAAGTCCATAGAAAAGACAGGACGCCTCCGGCCTGATATGCTCAAGCGATCTCAACTCTCTCCGAAGGATAAAGAGCTGTTAGAACAAATTCAATCTGATAAGAAAGGAAAAAAGGATGAGTCTGATTGATTTAGTCCAGGAAAAGCAGTTAAAAAAGGGTGTTGATACCTTCAATGTTGGGGATACGGTCAAGGTCCACGTCGTTATCCGGGAGGGAGACAAAGAGAGAATTCAAATCTTCCAAGGGAATGTTATCGCTAAAAGAGGGGCTGGTATAAGCTCGTCTTTTACAGTCCGCAAAATATCTTTCGGGATCGGAGTGGAACGGGTGTTTCCACTTCATTCTAAGATGATAAACAAGATTGAGGTTGTCAGAAGAGGAAAAGTCCGAAGAGCAAAATTGTATTATCTTCGCAAATTAAGGGGAAAGGCCGCTCGACTCAAGGAAAAGAGACAAGCTTAAAGAGCCTGTCTATCTCAGAGGAAATGGGGTCCTTCGGAACAGGCCTCAAATTGGATAGATCCAGTTTTTTGAAGTCCTCTTGAGGAGCATATGTTTAAACGGGGGCATTTTTCCGACTAAAGAGTTGATATTGGTTGATTTTTGGTTAGAAAGCCGGATTCTCCAGAGAGGATTTAAGAGTATCGCTGGAGTCGATGAGGTGGGGCGAGGCGCCCTTTTCGGACCAGTGGTCGCCGCGGCTGTGATTCTACCGGATCGGTTCATCCTGGATCGGGTGCCCGAATGGCTGGGTGAAATTGATGACTCCAAGCGTCTCGCTCCCGTGAAGAGAGAAGTGTTGGCCAAGGAAATATTGTCTCAGGCTGCCTCGGTCGGCATTGGTTCGGCCACCCATCTTGAAATCGACAAAAATAATATATACTGGGCTTCCTTGATAGCGATGAGAAGAGCCATTCAGAAATTGACTCCACAACCTGAATTTCTGTTAGTTGACGGGTTTCGCTTAAATGGTATACATTATCCACAATTGAGCGTTCCTCAGGGAGACAGGAAGAGCATAACCATCGCTGCCGCTTCGATCGTGGCCAAAGTCTTTCGGGACGAGATGATGGACCGGCTGGATAAAATTTATGGTGGTTATGCCCTTTCCCGCAATAAAGGATACGGGACAAAAGAACACTTCAAGGCGTTGAGTGAGAAAGGGCCGACACCGCTCCATCGCCGGAGCTTTAACCTAGAGCATCGAAACCATGTACTCTAAAAAAGACAGAAAAAAGATCCTGGATCTTGCCGAGAAATACGTCAAAAAGGGAAAACTTCAAGAGGCCATTCAGGAGTACATAAAATTATCCACAGCCGATCCCCAAGATCTCAATCTAAGGGGTATCATCGGCGATTTATACACCCAATCCGGCCAGAATGAAAGGGCGATCGCCGAGTTTAAAAAAATCGTCCCCTTCTACGAAAAAGAAGGTTACCTGAATCAATCCTTGGCCATCTATAAAAAAATTAACAGGTTAGATTCGGGGGACATTGAGATCGGAATCAGACTGGCTGACTTGCTTCACCACCAGGGATTTCTCCAAGAAGCAAAAAAAAGGTATTTGCTCGTCGTCGATAATCTCAAGAAATCAGGGCGAATCAAGGAAGCCATCGTCTGTTTTGAGAAAATTCTGAAGATTGATAGAGAAGACCATCAGGCAAAGCTTCTCCTGGCTGACCTCTATAGGGATGAAGGAATGGTTGCTGAAGCCGTGAACGAGCTTAACGAGTTGGCTGAACAAAAAATTAGAAATAATGACTTAAAACAGGCAAAAGATATTCTCATCAAGGCGAAGTCGCTCAAGGAAGATGAATTAAGGACGCTGCTGAACCTCATCGAGATCTTCAAAAAACAGAATAAAAGAGAAGAAGCCAGGGGCTTTCTCAATGATGTCCTGAAGAGGGATGAAGACAACCTGCAGGCCCTTAGTGTCATGGGAAACCTGCATTTTGAAAGCCACGATTATCCAAGAGCTGGGGAAACATTCAAAAAGATTCTCACTCTCCGTCCCAAGGATGTGGAGGCTCGAGTTAAACTCGGAAGGATCCATATTCAGGGAGGATATCTCGATGAGGCCTATGATCTCTACGAACCTCTGGTGGATTCCTTACTCAAGAAACAAAAAGATGATAAGGCCATCGGTCTTTTAGGGCTCATCCTGGCCACAAGAAAGGCTCATGTGAAGTCGTTAGAAAAGCTGGCCTCTATCTATAAATCAAAAAAACAGATTGACAACTTAGCCCTCGTTTACAAAGCGATTTTGAACGAATGCCGCAGGAAAGACTGGAAGGAAAAATCCTTGACCACCCTAAAAGAAGTCCTGAAGGTCTTTCCGATGGACGAAGAATATTACTCTGAATACCGAATGTTGAAAAGACAAATGGGCATCTCCGAAGAGGAGCAACTAGAGGAGTCTCCGGTTTTTTTGAACGAGACTAAAGAAATCATCTTGGAAGGCTTGGATAAGGCTGACTTGTATGTTGAGCAGGGATTGATAAGGAATGCCCGAAGAATTCTGGAGAGCCTAAGGAGCAAATTTCCCGAAGAAAGTGCCATAGAGAGTAAAATCAAGGCTTTGAATCGGATTTCTCCGAAGGTCAAGGAGGATGAGATTCCAGCCCGCGTGGAGAGAGCGGCCGAGGAGGAAATTCAAAAATTAGGCAAAGACATCAAGAGGAAAAAAAGAGTGCCGCGGTCTGTGCTCGAAGAGGGGGAAGAGAAATTGACCGCGGCCGATGTTTTTGCCGAGACCGATATCATCCCAATTATCTCCCAAGATGAAAAAGAACTAAAATACTATGATTTAGCTGGGAGAATCATTGAGGAATTGAGGAGTATTTACCAGGTTTGCCGTCGACAGCTGAAAGGGGATACGACGGATTTAGAAAAGGAATTGTCGGAGATTGTAGCCACCTTCAGGAGAGATGTGAAGAAAAAGATCGACAAGAAGGACTATGAAAGCCATTTTCATCTAGGGATTGCCTATCTAGAACAAGGACTCTTGGACGAAGCCATCGAGGAGTTACAGCTGGCAGGTCAGGACAAGAAGAGGGAGATCGATTGTTGCAGTATACTGAGCTTTTGCCATAAAAGGAAAAAGGAATATAAGATGGCTAGGGAGTGGCTCGAACGGGCCCTCGACCTGACAAAAAAAGGAACGAGCCCATATTTTGGGCTCAAATATGAGCTGGCCTCTCTCTATGAAGAAATGCAGGAGATGAAGAAAGCGCTGAATATCTACGAGGAAATAAAAAAGTGGAATCCTCATTACAGAGACACGAAAGATAGAATAGAAAGGCTTGAAAAAAATAAACAAGGCTAAACTCTAGCTCCCTCTCTCTGCTCACCCTGTCTTCCAGGAAAGCATCCACCAGAATGACTTTATTCAAATTCTGTTTGTTCTGGAAGACCTTCTGAAGGGAGGTGAGAATAATCCAGCGGCCTAACGTTATTTGTAAGGATATAAGAGTTCGCCGAGCCCATGACGATTAAACTCCTCAGGAAACTTTTGGATCTAATTCAGCAAGAGATGAAGTCTGATCGAATGATGATCGCGGTGATGGATAAGACTCATCGAGTGCTTTTCCAGGACAGATGGCCCCCTACTCTAACCGAAAAGGACGAGCTCGGAGTAGAAATTGTTCGAAGAGCTTTAGATCTGAGGCAGCCGATGATCATCAATGACATCGGGACAGAGCCTGGGATTCTCAAGCGAGTCAATCGGGATTTCCAACAGAAAGTAAGTGTACTCTGTGTTCCCTTTGGGCTCGAGAATAAGGCCTTAGGAGCCTTATGTCTCAGGAGGACGAACGCCCTTCATCCCTTCTCCCCTCAGAACCTCAATTTGCTTTTGTCATTCTTGAGACCCATTAGGTTGATCCTGAAGAGCTGTATTGATTTAGATGAGTTTTGTGAAAGCCTTTGCGGTGATTCTTCTTCCAGTTTTGTCGGCAGGAGCGATGCTTTTCATAGTCTCAAAGCCTTGATAGAGAGAGTAAAGGACAGAGATTCTCCGGTCTTTATCTGCGGCGAAAGCGGAACAGGCAAAGAGGTCGTGGCCCGGGCTATTCATCAAACCGGAAAAAGGCAAAAGGGAAAGTTTGTGGCCGTTAATTGTGGAGCCATCCCCGACTTACTTCTGGAAAGTGAGCTGTTCGGGTACGCTCGAGGATCGTTCACTGGAGCTTTGAGGAATAAGCCTGGTCTCATCGAAGAGGCCGATGGAGGGACTTTCTTCTTGGATGAAATCTGCGATCTTTCGCCCCATCTTCAGGCCAAACTTCTTCGCCTTCTCCAAGAGAATGAAATCAGAAGAATCGGAGAGAATCACACGCGCCGGGTGAATGCCAGGTTCATAAGCGCCACCAACAAGAACATCGAAGAACAGATGCGGTCAGGGCAGTTCCGGGAGGATCTATACTATCGTCTCAAAATCATCACGATCGAACTCTCACCCTTAAGATGCAGACAGGAAGACCTCTTTTTTCTGTTGAATCATTTCTTGGATAAGTACTGCCAGGAGATGGGACGCGATAGAGCTTATTTTTCACCGCGCGCTCTGGAGCTCCTCCTCAATTATTCCTGGCCGGGTAATGTCCGGGAGCTCCAGAGCGAGATTCAAAGATGTCTCATCCTGGCTGGGGAGGACGAATTGATCAAGGAAGATCTTCTCTCTCAGAAGATCAACCCGCAGGGAGAAATATTCACACCGAGGGCCTACAGGTTCTCCCAGGCAAGGGCGGAATTCGAAAAACGCTTCCTGAATCAGGCTCTCATCCGGTGGGGTTACAACAGGGCCAAAACGGCTGAAAACATCGGGTTGAGCAGGCAGGGGCTGTTCAAATTGATCAAGAAGCATAACCTTTTCCTACCGCGAAGAGCCGGGAAAACCGACCTCTCAATCGGCTCCGAGAATTAAAGAGAAGTATTCACAGGCGATGGCCAGGTACTTGTGCCTGCACCTGCAAAAGCAGGTGGCAGGTACTTGTGCCTGCGAAAGCAGGTATTGAAGATGCATCCAGTGACAAAAAAAAATAGCCAGTTCCCTTTTTTTTTGGTACATTTCATGCCAAATGGACAAACAAAAGAAAAAAGGCGAGGTATTTCAGCTGTCGTGTCCGTGCTGTCATTCCTTACTTTGGATTGATCCTGTTATGGAAAAGGTGATGCAGTTTGAAAAGCAGGCAAAGCCTAAAGGTTCTCTGGAGGATTTGCTGCTCAAGGAAAAAAGGAAGAAGCAGGAATTCGAGCGAAAATTTGAGGCCACAGCCGAACTGGAAAAGAAGAGGCGAGAGAAGGCCCAAAACCGGTTTAAAAAAGCTTTGACCCAGGTCAAAACAGAAGACTAGAAAAGGATTTCAGCTTCCAATCTGCGTCTCGTCTTCTCGAATCTTAGGAGCCATGGTGAATCTCGTCAACCCATAGAGAGCCAGGATGAAGACGGCGGTATAGTTCATGATAGCCCAGGGAAGATAGCTGAAGGTCGAAACGCCGATCGTACCGGTAATATAAACGCCGGCCATACTCCAGGGGATAAGAGGCACGATGATGGCCCCGCTTTCCTCGATGATGCGCGACAGGTTTTTTGCCGCGAGTCCCTTCTGTTTATAGATAGGGGCCAGGAGTTCTCCAGGAATGATCATGGACAGATAAGAGCTTCCGGTCACCATGGCAGTGACCACGGATGATCCTATGGTCGTGAGAACGATGCTCCAGACTTTGTTGGCGAACCTCATCACCCTGTCCAGGATGACCGAGAGAAGGCCGGTCCTCTGCATGATGCCCCCAAAGCTGAAGGCGGTGAAGGCCACGAGCTGAGTCTCCATCATACTCATCATCCCCCCTCGCGAGATGAGCGCGTCGACTTCAGGGACTCCGGTCTGGGCTTGATAACCCGTGTTCATGGCTGTGGCCACATCTGGAACAGAGGCCTTTTGGAGAATGATGGCCAAGATGCCGGCGGTAAAGGAGGAGAGGAGCATCCCCGGTATGGTCGGTTTTTTGGTGAAGGCGAAGTAAAAGACGATCGCCATCGGAAGAAGAAGAAGAACGCTAAAACGAAAATGTGTCTTTAAAGTCTTGGTAATAATATCCATAGTTTCCGACTCCACTCTTCCGCCTCCATAGCGCAGGCCAACCAGAAAATAAATTACAAGCCCCAACAGCCAAGCCGGTGTGGCCGACCACAGCATGTGTCTGATGTGATCGAACAGGTTGCAACCCGCGGCGACAGGCGCCAGGTTCGTTACATCGGAAAAAGGAGACATCTTGTCTCCGAAGTAAGCCCCGGCCACGATGGCTCCAGCGGCCGGCCCGAGGGGAATGCCGAGGCCCATGGCAATCCCGATGAAGGCCACCCCCAGAGTGCCGATAGTGCCCCAAGATGTTCCTGTGGCCAGGGAAGTGAGGGAGCAGACAAAACAGGCTGTGACCAGGAAAAATTGAGGCGAGATAAGCTTCAATCCATAATAAATAACCATCGGAATCGTTCCGCAGGCGATCCATGATCCGATGAGGATCCCGACGCAGAGCATGATGAGGATGGCCGGCATGGCTTTGTGAATGCTGTCGACGATTCCTCTTTCCATCTCCTGCCATTTGAAGCGCAAAAATAGGCCGAGGCAGCCCGTGATGAAGGCGGCGGCAACGAGGAGAACCTGGGGCCGGATATGGTAGATACCATACCCGACTCCGAGCAGGAGGCCCATGGCGATCAAAGGCGTGAGAGCGACGGCCAGCCCAGGCCTCTTTTTGTTTCGGTGATCATCCTTGGTTGGTTTATCCATCGGTTTTTCCCCTAATAAAATCCTGCCTCGAGGGCATCACTCGCGATTCTCAGTGAAGGTTCCCTTGGCAATCAGATTCCCTCCCTCGATCACTGGATGTCCCAGGACGATGAAATCAGTTAGGTTGAGATCCTGATCAAGAAAGAGAAGATCAGCATCCTTGCCTTCTTTGATTTCCCCCTTGTTGTTGAGTCTGTAGAACGAAGCGACGTTTGTGGAGAAGAGCCGGATAGCTTCTTCAAAAGATAGCACCTGATTTTTGATCAAGTAGCGGAGGTTTTCGAGGAGCGATTTTTGAGTGGCAATGGTCAGGCCGGCTAATTTACCGTTTTTGTCGAAGAAAGGAAAACTGCCGTTGCTATCGGAACTCACTGTGATGTGGGAGAGAAGTGCTTTTTTTTCGAGGCATAACCGGACAGCTGTGGTGATGCTCATCTGTTCAGAATTGCTTCCCGGAGGCATACCGGCTGTCAGGTCGATGTAGCCGCCTAGTTGGATAAAACGGATACCCTCCTCCATCAATTCAGGATTGCGGTTGACGTGCGTCGGGATGACTTGGGTGGGGGGAATTTCTGTGTCTTTGATCAGCTTGAACAGCATTTCCAGCTTTCGAGGGCCATCACCGAGATGAAGATGGAGAACACCGGCTTTTCCGCCCAGCATTCCACCGACGCGACATTCGGCTGCCAACCGCGCGATATCTTCAAAAGTGGGCTGGGATGAACGGTGGTCTGAAATGGCAATTTCTCCGGCCCCGATGACTTTTTCGATCAGAACAAGGTCGGATAGAACGCTGCCTGTGATTGTCACCACTGGTATTTGATAGGAACCTGAATAGATGAAGGTCGAGATGCCTTCTTTCTCCAGACCCCTCGCCTTGGCCAGGAGTGATTCCATATGACGTGTTGTTCCGTCTGTCCCTAAACATCCGAAGACCGTCGAGACACCGCTCCAGAAGATGTCTTCAACAAAAATTTCCGGGGCCCGCGTTGCCGGTCCCCCTTCGCCTCCACCCCCGAGAATATGAACATGGCTGTCGATAAGGCCCGGGATGATTGTTTTTCCTGTGGCCTCAATCGTCCGAACTTCCAGACCATCGATTTGGATCTGACCAGGTCGGGCGATAGCTCCGATTTTGCGGTCGAGAACCAGGATGTCTTTCTTGCCTAGCGGCGCCGGAGAAAGGATCTCTCCATTCTGAATCAAGGTGACCATTATTCCTCCTTACCCTAAATCCATCTGGGTTTTAGAGTGTTTTTCATGGCTAAATTATCATGACTCTGATTTCTTTTCAACAGGAAGAGGGGGGTGTGCGGCTCAGCCTGTGCCCGCGGAAGCGGGTAACGGACAGGGGATCGCCCCATCACGGAAATAGAGAAGAGGCTTACTCTCACAGAGTGATTTTTGAATTTTACTACCGATTCGCTTAAAATAAGAAAACAGGACTATTCCGATGGATAGGTTTGAGAGAGAGCTGAAGCGAGTGGAGCCAGCCGTGAATCGGTTGTGCAGATTTGCGCTCCTCGGGAAAAAAATCGTGGTCCGGGGCCAAGAGAATTTTGTCAAGAAAGGTCCGAACATCATCATCGGCAATCACATCGGGACGTTCAAGGATATCGCGGCGGTCTATAAAGTTGTTCCCCGTCCAGTTTTTTTTATGGCCAACCGGATGCTCTTTGATAAAGATGAATTTAATTTCCTCATCCGGAAGCACTTCCGCCTTCACTTAAAAAGCCTGGCTCCTTTCCTGGAGTTTCTGGTTAGCCCCCTGAGGGATTACATCGTCAATTATATTTCCACCAACATTTCCAAGGTGGGGACCATTCCCGTCGATTTATACCGGAAGAAAAGGCTGGCCATAAAAGCATGTCAAGAATATCTTAAAAAGGGAAGGGCCATCATCGCCCTCCAAGGTCACGGCCGCATCGTTAAAGACAGCTTCCATCCTTACGTGAGCTCTTTTAAGCGCGGTGTGTCCGTCATTTCTTATAATCTTTTTCGAGAGGAACAGGTGAAGGTTCCAGTCACTCCCATGGCCATATTCGGAACACAAACACCCTTGCTTGTCCCGGCTAAAATCAAAGTCAATATCGGCGAGCCGATGTATATCACGGATTACATCGGAAATGGCCTCAATGAATCTACAGATCGATTCCGAGAGGCTTTGGAGAGCCGAGTGAAGATTCTCTTGGCTGAGGTCATA
>SMTZ1_10003621_pt1 | contig 15520 bp, 13 predicted proteins | sample DeeMarSWOR136_30_FD_25667 | JGI IMG/M metagenome (IMG submission 25667)
GACCAGCTTGCTCCAGGCCGCATCAGACTGCTCGAGTGTCAGCATCTGCAAAGCCGACTCGATCTTCTGCCACTCTGACACCAACTGATCGGCAACCGCCTCGGCCGCGACCGCCCCGGCGTCGTTTACGTCCTGCGAGGCCAGCATTCCGGCGAACGACCTGACCAGCTTGAGATTTTCCAGGTCATCCTGAAGCTGAAGAATGAACGCCTCCCATTGAGGCGCCGTGCTGTCGTCCAGTTTCCGAGGCAGCCGCGCGAATTTCTCGTTGGTCTCGGCCAGCGAGGTCCTTACTTTCTCACAGAACGCCTGGAACTGAGGCGACCGGGAACCGCCCGGGAATATGGAATCAAGGTCCCAGCGCGGCGCCGGCGGGATTTTTCCGGTTGATGACATAGATTTTACTCCTGTAGGCCCGGTGGCCGGTTATAGACACGCGACTAACAAAGATATCACGACGGAGTTGAAGAATCAAGCAACCCGGCCGCAACGAGGTGATTTGTCATGATCTCAGGTGAAAATGACCCTGTTGAATACCCGATTGACGGAACCCTTGATCTCCATCAATTCACTCCTAAAGAAATCAAAGCGGTCGTGGCCGACTACATCGACGAGTGCCTGAAACGAGGTGTTTTTCACCTGCGGATTGTCCACGGCAAGGGGATCGGAGTTCAGCGTGAGATAGTCCACAGCCTTCTGGCCAAACATCCCCGAGTGACTTCGTTCAGGCACGAGGGCGGTTCCGCCGGAGGATGGGGCGCGACCGTGGTCGATCTCACCCCGGAGTAGTTAGGCCGCGACGCTCCGACCACAAATGAAAGATGGTCCGGCGTTAGCAGGACCATCTTAATGGTGGTGCCGAACACCCCAGCCATCCGACGCCAACTGTTGCTTACAAACCGGCACAGCCAGGAGGTCCGGTTATTTTTCCCTGACCCACAGGCCGGTGCTTCGGCCTATCCCCTCGGCCCGCCTGAATACCTGCTATGCCTTTATGGACGAAGATTAAGATGAGGTAAACCGCAAGGGCGTACCATGACCCTAGTTAATAGATAGGTGGGTGGATTAACCAAAAGTCAATGTGAAGACGGTGGAGCTTGAACAATCTTCTTCTGCACTCCCTCCGCGGTTTACCTATCAGTCGCCTATCGTCCTGCGGGGGCGCATTTCCAAAAACAGGGGACCTCGCGCACCCCGACTGGTTATAAAATACGCTCGAACCCCGGCTGTGTCAAGCAGTAATTGCGCGCACCCCGCGGGGATTTTCGACACTATCGTCAGATAATGGATAGATTTGGGCAACTAACGCGAAGACCAGCCAACGCTAACTCTTGTCGGGCTCAAGCGATACCCGGTCACAAGCGTCTGGGGAAAACGCCCAGTCTAAAGCGAACTGATTTTTTTCAGTTTGTCTAAAAATTCTCCCGCCTCCAGAGTAGCACAAAATGTCGGGTTGCTACGTCGCTCGCTGCGCGAACAACTCGTGAACCCGACCTACTGCGCCTAACTCATACCGGTTCCAAATGATACCTGTAGGGCACAACCATTGAGCCGTTGGCGGTTCGGCCATCTTTGGCCGGTTCGAAGTGGACCCGCCCTACATCAGAGGGTTTTGATCTTCTCCAACTTCTCGAGAAATTCCCCCGCCTCGAGAGTCGACAGCCCGGCGTCGACCAGCGCCTTCTTATCAGGAGCGAATCCTGATAGAACCTCTCTTATAATACGAAGTTCCACCGCCGAGAAAGTCAGCGCGTTGAGGGTGTAGTCCTCGAACGCCTCCCACGTGATCGGGCAGGCCGCCTTGACTATGTCCGCCATCACGAACGCGTACTGCCGTATCTCCCACTGGGCGTGGGGGTCCATCCGCAGGCGCAGAAAATGCATCAGGTTGTGCAGGTCGATCTTCCAGTACCACTCGGTGTAGAGCGACAAGGGCAGGTTGATCCGGGCCAGTTCGCGGGCCAGGCCAGCCTCGACGAACTTGTTGTACTTCTCGTAAACCTGTTTCTGGATATCCTCGGCGTGGCCCAGGAGATCGTCCTTGAGCTCGGCCGGGACCTGTTCGTCGGAGCGCCCCTGCTTGTTGACCTCGGACTGGAACCGGATCTGGTCCGGCTCGGGCCGGTAGAACTCCTCTTTCATGACCGAGTAGCGGCCGGAGTACTCGTTGACATTGGCGGTCCGGTGGCGGATCCACTGGCGGGCGACAAAAATCGGCAGTTTGACGTGAAACTTGAACTCGACCATTTCGAACGGCGAGGTATGCCGGTGGCCGAGCAGGTAGCGGATCAGTTCGCGGTCGCGGGAGACTTTTTTGGTCCCCTTGCCGTAGCTGACCCGGGCGGCCTGGACGATGGCGCCGTCGGTGCCCATGTAGTCGACCAGGCGGATAAAGCCCTTATCGAGGACCTTGAACTCCTTAGCGATGAGCTTATCCGCTTCTTCCGATCTGTGCTGTGTCATAGCGGTAGCCTGTTACCTTCTGGGTGGGGGGAATATAGGGGGACGCTTTAGGGACAGCAATCGCTTTTCAGGTAAATACTCTGACAGTCAAAATCCGTGACCGCTAAGTCCAACAGTGAGGCGACTTGGCCGCGCGAACCCGGAAGTATTGCTACAGGAACTGATTATCAAGCAATTCCAAGCAGCACTAGACAGCTGTCTGATCACGAAGCAGGAACCTTTGAGCCGCCGAACTGAGTGCGGTTGGAATTCATTAACTGGCAATCGCTAGCTCCTCAGTCCAGAATTCTTCGTACTCTCCGTCGGAAAATCTGACCCCTATCATGGGATCGTCGGGATAGGACTGGCCGCAGCCACAAGAAAAATCGAGACGTTCGACGATACCTACCCTCTGCAGGAATCGTGCGTCAAACGTAGCGTCAGTTCCTTTGAGGACTCTCACACAGGAGCCGATTCGAATTCTCTTATCTATAACATCACACACTCTCTCACACTCTTTTCAGTTGATACATGCCACGACCTAAGAAGCGAACGAGACCCAAATCACGAAGTACCTGCAACTGCTGCCTTATCTTGGGGCGAACGTGCCGATTCTGCGGGTGAAGCAGCGAAAGATAGTGTTCGCACGAATAGACATCTCTCAAGCTGAATTCCTCTCTTCCGATGGAGCCAATAGCTCGTAAGACATCAAGAGTCCAGCCGCGTTTGGTCGGGTCAATCTTCTGTAGAACCCGAAGTGAGGAAAACGCGCGTCTCACAGTTGAAATCGCTATTATCACGGAATCACGTACCATTGGTATTTGCCCGGCTTTCGGTACTGAGTCCAGCGAAATATTGCAGCCCACCCAGCCAGCGCGGCGGGCCGACGGGGCAAGCGGCTTTCGCTTAATGACGGCGCTAGGGGAAAGAGTGAAACTCGGTATCAAGATAAGGTCCCTCACGTGAGCAGACCCAATGTCATAACGCATTACAAGGAGATTCGGAAACGTACCTGCTGTCACCGCTCTCATCATGGCAGAATAACCAGCGTCCGCGACCTTGCTGCCAATTGGTCTCTGCATCGCTTTCAGTTGAAACAGCGCGGCACAACTAGGACATCGGAAATCGGATGCCTCGTAGTTGGTCGGGGTTTTTTCGACCACTTGGGACGTGCAAGCTGCGCAGTAGAGGTTTTCTAACGCCCAGGACTCCGTGATTACCCGGGCCCTTTGCGAACCGCTTTTGTACGAAGACGCTTGGCTTACGTTGAGGGTGAGTTGCATACTACCCCGTCAACCTCACTTCTTTCCAGTCGTAAGGAATTGCTCTTCCGACCACCTTGTCAAGTCCTTGAGTTCTTCTAGTACTTGCTCTCCACCAGTGCATTACGCCAAGATAACAGCCACTTCTTGTTGCCCCCCCTTGCTTTCCTTTTTGCCATCCCCTATCTTCCCCGTCCGGGCGGGAAGAGCGGACATACCCCGCGCCGGCCGCCGTTGAGTTAGGGTATTGGCTAGGAACACTTCAAGACAGACATAGAGGAGATAAGCATGACCCCCCAGGACGCCTACAAGGAACTGATTGAACGCCGGAAAAAGACCGCCACCCTCGAATCGTGCGGCTCGGTCCTCGGCTGGGAAGAACGCACCTATATGCCGCGCGGCGGCGCCGAACACCGGGCCGCCCAGCTCGGCCTGATCGCCGGGCTGACCCACGAGTGGTCGGTCGACCCCAAAATCGGCGAGTTGCTCTCGACCATCGAAAGCTCCGACCTGGTCAAGGGCAAGGACACGATCGAGGCGGCCAACGTCCGCGAAATCCGCCACCACTACGACAAGGACACCAAGCTGCCCAGGGAGCTGGTCGAGGAATTCGCCAAAACGACCTCGCTGGCCCAGGGGGTCTGGCAGGAGGCACGCAAGAAGAACGATTTCAAACATTTCCTGCCGTCGCTGGAAAAAGTCATCGACCTGACCAAAAGAGTGGCCGAGTGCTACGGCTATAAAGACGACATCTACGACCCCCTCCTGGACAACTACGAGCCGGGCATGAAGACCGCCGAGGTGGCGCGGGTATTCGACGCTCTGCTCCCGGAGCTGGTCGAGCTCAACCGGAAGATCGCCGACGCACCCAAGAAGCCGGACGTTTCGATTGTCCGCCGGGTCTACGACAAGGAGCTTCAGCGGGTGTTCGGCGAGTCGGTGGCCGCGGCCATGGGGTTCGATTTCAACAAGGGGCGGCTGGACGTCACCACCCACCCGTTCTGCTCCGGGTTCGGCCCCGGCGACACCCGAATCACCACCCGGTACAACCCGCACCGTCTCAACGACGCCCTGTTCGGCATCATGCACGAGGCGGGCCACGCCCTGTACGAGATGGGGATCGACAAGGAACATCATTTCGGTACGCCCGTGGGCGAGACTTTTTCGCTCAGCCTGCACGAGTCGCAGTCGCGGATGTGGGAGAACCAGGTGGGCCGGTCGAAGGAGTTCTGGACCCACTTCTTCCCGCAGGCACAGCGGATTTTCCGCGATGCTCTGGGCGACGTTAAACTGGAGGAATTCTACGGCGCGATCAACTACAGCGAGCCGTCCTATATCCGGGTTGAGGCCGACGAAGCCACCTACAACCTGCACATCATGCTCCGTTTCGAACTGGAGCGGCTGATCCTGAAGGGCGACCTGAAACCGGCCGACATCCCGGGCGAGTGGAACCGTCGGTACGAGAAGTATTTCGGCCTCAAGGTCGACACCGACGCCAACGGGTGTCTTCAGGACGTGCACTGGTCGGCCGGATACATGGGCTATTTCCCGACCTACTGCCTGGGGAATCTCTATTCGGCGCAGTTCTTCGCCAGAGCCAAACAGGAGATTTCCGACCTGCCGAACCAGATTTCCCAGGGCAACCTGCTGGGGTTACTGACCTGGCTGCGGAAAAATATCCACATCCACGGCGCCCGTTACCGCGCCAAGGCGCTTGGCGAGCGGGTCACCGGCCAGCCGCTGTCGCACAAGCCGCTGGTGGAGTACATGAACAAAAAGTACGGCGAGATTTACGGGTTCTGACGTTATTCGCTTCCGCTAAGATGCGTGCCCGGCAGATGTCCTCATCTGCCGGATCGCGCGGCACACGGGGGCATGGGCCGCGCACCGGCATACCGCAAAGGAATGATGGGTGGCCGGAATTTATCTTGATCGGGCCTCGCCGTCAGGCCAAATTGACCGAGTAAAGGAAGAGCGCTAACGATATGCGAATCGTAATTGTCGGCGGAGGGGTGGTGGGATCGTCGCTGGCCGAACACCTGCTCCGGGACGGCCACACCCTGGCCATGGTTGAAACCGACCCCCACCTGTGCGAGCGGCTGTCGGGGAAGCACGACCTGCAGATCCTCAACGGTTCGGGCTCGTCGCCGCGCCTGCTTCAGGAGGCCGGAATCGAGAAGGCCGACCTGGTCGTGGCGGTCACGCCCAACGATGAGCTCAACATGGTGGTCTGTTCGATCGCCGCCCAGCATAACGTGCCCCAGCGGATCGCCCGCCTCCGCGACCGCGAGTACCGCAAGGGGAATCCGTCCTTCGATATCGAAAAACTCGGCATTACCGAGGTCATCCATCCGGAAAAGGTGATGGTCGACCATATCCTGCAATATGTGGCCACACCGCACGCGGTCGAGTCGGCCAATTTCGAGGACGGCCGGGTGCTCCTGCGCGGGTATCGCATCCGCGACAACATGGCGCTGGCCGGCAAAACGCCGCGCGAAATCCGCGAGGAGATCGCCCCGGACATCGTTTTATTCGCGGCCATTGTGCGCGACGGCAAGGGGATGATCCCGGACGGCGAAACCAGGTTCGAGGGAGGCGATATTGTCTACTCGCTCTTCCCCAGAGAGTCGCGCGAGCGGTTTCTCAGCCTGGTCGGGCAGGAAAAGAAGAAGACCCGCAAGATCATCGTCACCGGCGACTCCTACGCCCTGATGGAGATGGGCCGCGCTCTGCAGGACAGCGAGCACCACGTCATGATCGTCGATCCCGATTACCAGCAGGCCCAGAAGGTGGCCGGGATGTTCAGCGGGATCGACGTCATTCACGGCGACTGCACCGATAACGACATACTCCGGGAAATCAACGTGTCGGCCGCCTCGTTCTTCATCGCCGTCTCCGGAGAGGCCGACTACAACATGCTCTCGTCGCTGCTGGCCAAGGCCGAGGGTGCCCACGAGGTGATCGCGACGTCGGGTGAGGCCCGCCACGACCGGTTGTTCCGCTCGATCGGGATCGACCACGTGGTCAATCCCCGCAAGACCGCGGCGCGCGAGATTCTGGAGATCATTTCGCGGGGTCATATCGGGGCGGTCGTGCAATTGTCCGATATCGACATCGAGGCGGTGCGGGTCACGGTCGAGCCGGGCAGCGAGATCGCCGGGATGAAGATCGCGCGCCTGGCCCGCAAGCTCAGGAAAGGCACGATCGTGGGGGTGATCGTCCGCCAGAGCAGCCTCATTCTCCCCGGCGGTGAAACCACGGTGGAAGAGAACGATCATCTGATCGTGATCACCCGCCACAGCAATCTGGACAAGATCGCGGGGCTGCTCAAAACCAAAAGCCTGTTCGGCCGGAGATAGCCCGTGCGCAAGGCCGCCATCGGTTATGCCCTCGGCAAGCTCTACCAGGTCCTCGGCCTGGTGCTGTTGGTCCCGCTGGCAATAGGCGTCTACGATTACCGAAACCTGGCGTACGGCGAGATTATCGCCCGGCCCGAAATCTCGGGGTTCTTTGTTTCTATAGCGGCGTGTATAGTCCTGGGCACTTTCATGGCCCTGGCCTTTCGCAGGGCCCGTGAACTGCAAGGGGTCCGGGAAGGCTATGCCATTGTGGCCCTCGGCTGGATAACAATGGCCCTCCTTACCTGTATCCCGTTGTTTTCATATCTGGCTTCTCAGCATGGACAAGGCCTGACCGGACTGCTGAGCTCCTTCACCGATGCCTACTTCGAGATCATGTCCGGCTACACCACGACCGGGGCGACCATACTGACCGACATCGAAGCCGTCCCCCGCTCGCTGCTGTTTTTGAGGGCGCTTTCACACTGGCTGGGGGGGATGGGGATCATCACCCTGGCCATCGCCATATTCCCTTCCATGGGCGTTTCATCCTACTCGATGTTTCGCGGCGAGGTGCCCGGACCGAGCAAGGACAAACTGCGTCCGAAGCTGGCCCAGACGGTGTCCATTCTCTGGGGGGTGTATGTCCTGTTTACGGCGGCCGAAACCGGACTGTTGTGGATCGGAGGCATGGACCTGTTCGAGTCGGTGTGTCACGCATTCGCCACCATGGCGACCGGGGGCTTCTCGACCGAGAACGCCTCGATCGCCGCCTACGGCTCAGAATTCATCCACTGGGTGGTCGTAGTCTTCATGTACCTGGCCGGAGTCAATTTCGTGCTCCATTTCCAGGCGCTCCGCGGCGATGTCAGATCGATGACCTCCAACAGCGAATTCCGTTTTTATAACGCCGTCGTGATCGGCATGGTGGTGGTCGCCACGATCGTGCTATACGCCGGGGGCCCGGCCCCCAAGGAAGTCGCCGCCGAGTCGTTCCGAGCCGAACCCATGACGGTGGAAGTGTTCGAGGCGCACTACGCCGACCAGGCGGCCCGGATCGAGACGTTCTATGGCAGCTTCCGCGAGGCTGCGTTTCAGGTCGTGTCGATCGCTACCACCACCGGGTTCTGCACCGCCGATTTCGACCTCTGGCCGGATTTCCTCAGGTTCGCACTGGTTTTTCTCATGTTCTTCGGCGGCTGTGCCAGCTCCACGGGTGGCGGAATGAAGATGATTCGGATCATGCTCGTCGCCAAGGTGGCATGGGCGCAATTGCGGAAAATGAGTCAGCCGCGACTGATCGCACCGGTCAAGCTGGGTGGGCAGGTGGTCGACGACAACCAGGTCATTAACGTCGTGGCGTTCTTCATTCTCTTCACCGCCCTGTTCGTCATTACCGGTCTGCTCATGGCCCTTTTCGTACCTGATCTCACCACCGCCGTAGCCTGTTCGATCGCCACCATGGGTAACATCGGCCCCGGGCTCGCGGGCATCGGAGCGGTCGAGAACTATAGCTGGATACCGGTACCCGGAAAGTGGATTCTGGTCCTGTCGATGCTGCTGGGACGGCTGGAGATATTCACCGTATTGATTGTCTTCCGCCCGTCAGTTTGGAGAGGATAGCTCGGCACGTTTGGATGAACCCGGCTACCGGTTAGAACGGAGGGATCTCGGGTCGAGTCCGGGCCGACCGACCGATGCCGGCGTATAAGTGAGTAGCAGGCCTTGAGCCGCCTGCCCATACCTTATTATGCTTAGAATCTTCTTTTTCATAATTTTCGTTTCCGCCGTCATCCTGCTATTCGGCCTGATCCAGCTGCTGCTGCTTCGCCAGCTCAATCGGGTCTGGTGGAACCAGAAGTGGATCCGGCGTGCGGCCTATTCCCTGCCGATAACCGGGGTTGTGTCTCTGGTTCTTCTGGGGTTGGCTGAATATCATCGAATCAACTGGCTGGCTGCGCTCGCCTCTCCTGTCACGGTGCTGGCGGTCATTCTGGAAATCTCTCTGATGCTCTCCCTTCCGGTGTCAGGGGCCTTCCACCTGGTCGAGCGCTGGCTTGGCGGCCTGGCCCATCGCCGTCGGGCCGTACACACTGAAGACGTACCCGATCGCCGACGCCGGGTGCTGCTGAAGGGGGCCGCCGCTCTTGTGCCGGTGGCTACTATGGGGGCGGCGCTCGGCGGAGTGGGCCGCGCCTACGCCGGAGCCGAGGTGAAGAGGATATCGTTCGACTTTCGATCCCTGCCGCATGACCTCGATGGCACGCGGATCCTGCAGCTGTCGGACGTACACCTGCGCCACTATGTCACCCTGGACAACCTGGAGGAGATTCTGGACGATGCGGTGCGCCTCTCACCCGACCTGGTGCTGGTGACCGGAGACCTGTCGGACGATCTGGAGCAGTTGCCACCTGCGCTTGACATGATTGCCGCACTGAATCCGCGTCTGGGCAGCTACGCCATCCTGGGCAACCACGAATACTTCCGGGGGATTCAGCAGGTGCGATCGATCTACTCCGGGTCACCGGTGAGACTGCTGGTGAACGAGCACGTCCTGCTCACGAGCGGCAGCAGCCCACTGCTGCTGGCCGGTATCGACGACCCGGTGTCTCTGTCAAGATTCCGGGGGGATTTTTACCCCCAAAGCATAGAGACGACCCTCGCCGACGCACCCAAAGACGTCTTCACCCTTTTGATGAGTCACCGCCCCGACGCCTTTCGTCACGCCGCCGCGAGGGGAGTTAACCTGACCCTGGCGGGGCACACGCACGGAGGGCAGGTCGGATTCGGTGGACGCTTCATCCTCGAAAGCTCCTACCCGCATAGCTATCTCTGGGGGAAGTACACTATCAATGACTCTCAGTTCTATACGACGAGCGGAGCGGGTCACTGGTTTCCCTTCCGTCTCGGCTGTCCCGCCGAGGCACCAGTGATCGAGCTGCATGGTCACTGACGCGAGTTGCCCTCGTGCGAATGCGGGTTCTCGAAAGCCGGGCGAGTTAAAAAAATCGCTTGCGCCGAACAATTTTTTCTTGCCAAGAGTTTTGACTGAGGTGTTTCTTTGGCTGGCAAGTAGAAAGATGCGGCCTTGCAGGTATGGAACACAAGCGATTCAAATGCGCATAAACAGGGAATCACAACCAAACCCAATGCTAAAGGAGCAGCACAATGCCAGTAAGGAAGAAGACAGCTAAGAGGACCACAAGGAAGAAGGTCGCCAAGAAGAAGCCGGCCAGGAAGAAGGTCGCCAAGAAGAAGCCGGCCAGGAAGAAGGTCGCCAAGAAGAAGCCGGCGAAGAAGAAGGTCGCCAAGAAGAAGCCGGCGAAGAGAAAGGTCGCCAAGAAAAAGCCGGCGAAGAAAAAGGTAGCCAAGAAAAAGGTGGCGAAGAAGAAGGTCGCCAAGAAGAAGGCTCCGAAGAAGGCCAAGGCGAAGAGGAAGCCGAACCCGGCGTTCATGCGTCCCATGATGCTGTCGGCCGACCTCGGCGCTGTCGTCGGCAACGCCCCGATTCCGCGCACCGAAGTGACCAAGAAGCTGTGGGCCTATATCAAGAGGAACAGGCTTCAGGACACCGTCAACAAGCGGATGATCAACGCCGACGACAAGCTGGCGAGGATCTTCGGCGGCAAGAAGAAGGTTTCGATGTTTGAGATGACCAAGCTGGTCTCCAAGCACATGAAATAGAACTTCTTCGAAGCGGTTTCTCTAAGAAGGCCGGTCATCGACCGGCCTTCTCTCTTTTCACCCGGTTTTGCCGACCGCTACCGCCGTACTAAACCTCTCCGAGTGCCCTGCCGGACACTCTCACGAATTCGGTTGATATTTCCCGCCAAAGGATTATAATGGCCGAGCTGTGCAACTAGTTACGACACGAACGGTTGAGCTTGAGGTGTTGCGATGGCAATAGTCCGACCTTTCCGGGGTCTGCGCCCCCGTCATGACGTAGCCAGGCAGGTCGCGTCTCCCCCGTATGATGTCCTGAGTACGCGGGAGGCCCGCCGGATGGCGCAGGGCAATCCCCTCTCTTTTCTCCATGTCAACAAATCCGAGATAGATTTCGATGACAGCGTCAACCCTTACAGCCGCGAGGTCTACCTGCGCGGCCGGGACAATCTCCAGCGTCTGATCGACCAGGGTGTGATGGTCCGCGATTCCGAGCCGCGCTTCTACCTGTACCGTCTTACCTGGCGGGGGCGCAGCCAGACCGGCCTGATGGCGCTGACCTCGGTGGCGGAATACGACGCCGGCAAGATCAAAAAGCACGAACACACCCACCCCGAGAAAGTAAGCGACCGGGCGGATCATATCATGTATCTGGAGGCTCAGGTCGGACCGGTCTTCTCAGCTTTCCGTCACGATCCGGGAATCGAGGAGATTTTCAACGCGGTCGCTACCCGGCCACCCGACATCAACTTTGAGGCCGATGACAGCGTTACTCATCAGCTTTGGGTGATAAGCGACCGGGGGGAGATCGACGCCCTGGTGACGGCATTCGCGAGGCTGCCGTGGCTGTACATCGCCGACGGCCACCATCGCAGCCAGTCGGCTTCCGAGGTCTGCCGCCGCTTTAGGGAGAAGAACCCGGATCACACCGGGGAGGCAACCTCCGACTATTTTCTGAATGTCCTGTTTCCCGATCGGGAACTACGCATCCTGCCTTACAATCGGGTGGTGAAAGACCTCAACGGCCTCACTCCGGAGCAGGTCCTGGAGCGCGCCGGGCGGTACTTCACGGTATCCGGCAGCGAGTCTCCGGTGGAGCCGGACAGGGCGCACGTGTTCGGGCTCTACTGTGAGGGCCGATGGTACCGGCTGGAATCCAAGCCGGGCAGCTTTGATCCCGATCACCCCACCAAATCCATCGACGCCTCCATTCTGGCCGACAACCTGATCGCGCCGCTGTTCGGCATTACCGACCCCAAGACCGACAAACGCATAGACTTCATCGGCGGTATCCGTGGCACGACCGAGTTGGTGAAGCTGGTCGATTCCGGCGAGTACGAGATCGCCTTCTCACTGCGTTCTACCTCGATCGAACAGTTGCTGAAAGTGGCCGACGCCGCAGAAGTGATGCCGCCCAAATCCACCTGGTTTGAACCGAAACTTCGCGACGGCATGGTCGTGAACCTGCTGAGCGATTAACCCATACCGAGGATTCGAGCAATGCTGATACTGATTTCTGACGCCTTTGACGCCGCCCTCCCGGAACGGCTGAAGAAGTACGGTGACGTAACGGACGACCGGGGGCGCCTGGCTGAAGCCGAGGTGGTTCTGATACGGAGCAAAACCAAGGTCACCGGGGAGTACATCGATTCCGCCCCCAAACTGAAGCTTGTTATTCGGGGTGGGGTGGGGCTTGACAACGTTGACATCCCCCACGCCAAAAGCAAGGGCATCCAGGTGTACAACACGGCCGACGCTTCGACGATCGCCGTGGCCGAACTGGCCTTCGCGCTCATGATCGCCCTGCCCAATCGGATCACCGAGGCTGACAGCACGATGCGGCAACAGAACTGGGCCAAGAAGGAACTCAAGCGGACCGAACTCTTTGGCAAGACCCTTGGAATTCTGGGTCTGGGCCGGATCGGCAGCGCCCTGGCCTCGCGGGCCAGAGCCTTCGGCATGAAAGTGGTGGCTTTCGACCCGTACGTCTACTTCTCCGATTCGGCCGAGGTCCTGACTGACGTCGATCAGGTGCTGGCGCGGTCCGACTATCTGTCAATGCACATGCCGCTGACCGACGAGACCCGGGGCATGATCAACAGGGCCGGTATTGCCAAAATGAAGGACGGGGTTCGCATCATCAACACCGGTCGCGGCAAGTGTGTGATCGAGGCCGACCTGGCCGAGGCGCTCAAGAGCGGCAAGGTGGGCGGCTACGGCACCGACGTTTGGCATTCCGATCCACCGGACTGGAGCAGCCCTTTGCTCAGCGCTCCCAACTGCGTCTTCGCACCGCACATAGGGGCTTCAACCAAGGAAAACATGGGGCGGATCGGCATCATGGTTGACGCTCTGATCGGCCAGTATGTGGCCGCCAGGAAGTAGCAGACTGAACCAGAAACGATAAACTCGAGGCGATAACATGACACACAGAGTCTTCAACTTCAATCCGGGGCCGTCCACCCTGCCGCTGGACGTTCTCAAGATCGCCCAGGCGGAGTTCCTGGACTACAAGGGTACCGGGATGTCGGTCATGGAGATCTCACACCGCTCGGCGGAGTTCGAGGAGATCAACAACAGTGCGATGGCGCTGGTCCGCGAACTCATGGGGCTGGACGACAAGTTCCACGTTCTGTTCCTGACCGGCGGCGCATCCACCCAGTTTGCGATGATCCCGCTCAACTTCGCCTACGGCGGTAAGAAGGGCGCCTATGTCGATACCGGCTCCTGGTCGAGCAAGGCGATCAAGGAAGCCAACATCCTGGGTGGCGCCCACGCGGCGGGCAGTTCGAAAGCCGATGAATACCGTTATGTTCCAAAGGCCGCGGATCTGAATGTCCCGGCCGACTCCGCCTACCTGCACATCACCACCAACAACACCATCAAAGGCACCCAGTGGCACACGGTTCCGCAATTCCCCGGGGTGCCGCTGATCGCCGACATGTCCTCCGATATCATGTCACGACAGTGGGAGTTCGGCAAGTTCGCCATGGTCTACGCCGGCGCCCAGAAGAATCTCGGGCCGGCCGGAGTGACCCTGGTGATTATCCACGACGACCTGCTCCAGAAGTGCAAGGACGGCAGCCCGACCATGTGGGATTACCGCACCCATGCCGAAAAGAAGTCGCTCTACAATACTCCACCCGCCTACGGTGTGTACCTCATGAAGCTCGTACTGGAGTGGATCAAGGGTCAGGGCGGCCTGGTCGCAATCGAGAAGGTCAACCGGGCCAAGCAGGAAAAGATCTACAGCCTGATGGATAAGTACCCTGATTTTTTCAAAGGCACGGCTCAGAAGGACAGCCGGAGCTGGATGAACCTCACCCTGCGCCTGCCCAGTGAAGACCTGGAGAAGAAGTTCATCGGCGAGGCCGGGACGGCCGGTTTTGTCGGTCTGAAAGGGCACCGCTCGGTGGGCGGTATACGGGTTTCGCTGTACAACGCCATGACCCTGGAGGGCACCGAGAAGCTGGCCGGGTTCATGGAGGATTTTCGCAAGGTCAACGGCTGACCAGGCCGGAAGGAGCCACCTGGGAAGACCGGGACGTTAAAGGTGTCCCGGCTTTCGCCTAAACCGCCGGGAAACAGGCAAATGGCAGGAGCTGACTCTGATGGAAGCGTATACGAGCTGGTCGCCGGTCGTGTGACGGTAGGCCGCCTCGGTATCATCACGCCTGACGGATACCCCAGGGTAGTGCCGGTCAATTTCGCGGCCATCGGCGACAAAGTCTACTTCCACGGCGCATCGAGCGGGGAGAAATACGACGCCCTCGCGGCCAACCAGAAAGTGACTTTCAGCATCGATCTGGCCTATTCGGCGATCCCGTCGTATTGGCGATCCGAGGGCTACGCCTGCCCGGCCACCCAGTTTTTCAAGTCCGTACTGATAATGGGTCGCGGGGCGATCGTAGCCGACGCGTCCGAGAAGGCCAACGCCCTGCAGGCGCTTATGGATCGACACCAGCCGGAAGGCGGCTTCGAGCGAATTACCAGCGATAATCCTCTGTACTCGAAGGCACTGTCTGAAGTCACCGTTTTTCGGATCGACCCGGATCGTATCGACGTAAGAGAGAAATTCGGCGATCACCTCTCCCGCGAAACCAACTTGCAGATTATCGACAAACTAAGAGAGCGCCAACATGAACGTGACCTGGAGACCGCTCTGGAAATGGAAAAGCGAATCGATCGACCGACGAACGGAAAGGAGAAAAAGTGAAGCGGACTTTGATATCATCGGGATCGCCCTATGCGAGGCCGATCGGCTTCTCCCGCGCCGTGCGAGTGGGCAATACCATCAGCGTCGCCGGCACTGCACCGATGGCACCGAACGGAGAGACGGCCTGCCCGGGGGACGCCCACGGACAGGCGAAACGGTGCCTGGAGATTATCCGGCAGGCTATTGAGGATGCGGGCGGGCGCCTGGAGCATGTCACGCGCACCCGCATTATGTTGACCGATGTCAGCCGCTGGGAGGAGGCTGCCCGGGCCCACGGCGAGTTCTTCGGCGAGATTCGCCCGGCCAGCACCTTTGTTGGTGTCAGCGCTTTCGTGAGACCCGACTGGCTGGTTGAGATTGAGGCCGACGCTGTGATCGACGGGTGAATCCCTGGCCGGCACACCCGATGCGTTGTGGATCAACGGGTTGACCCGACAGCCCGGCCGCCGGCCGGCCCAGCTAACTACTTGACTTTTGCAGTGGCAGTTGGTTCTTTCCGGCCGAATACCAGCTACTTGAGCGTTTGAAGGAGCCCGGTTGCAAACAGAAGACGAGGTTCAGGTCGCACACGTCGACATTTTCGACAAGTGTTTCTCTTA
>SMTZ1_10003622_pt1 | contig 15519 bp, 10 predicted proteins | sample DeeMarSWOR136_30_FD_25667 | JGI IMG/M metagenome (IMG submission 25667)
CTCAGCGCTATAATTGCGTCTACTCTCAATAGATTGCGATGTGAGAAATTCATGCATCCAATCAAGATCCTCTTGCATGAGCCAAGTACTAATGCCAAAATTGCCGCCAGATTTTAAGAGTCGGCATATGGACGCCATCAGATCGTCTGGTTTTTTGTATTCAAGCGTCTTAAAATCAAAATAGTCATCCCAACCAATAAATCCTGCTGTGACACAATCAAATGAATGCTCTTCAAAATTAGTTTCACGGGCATCCATGAAATGCACTTCTGCATTTTTTATTTTACATCTCTTGATCTCTGAATTGGTTGTTCTTGCACAATGCTCACATGTTTCAACACCAATGACATAACCAGCTTCTCCAACTCTCCTTGCGAGAGGATATAACACTGAGCCACCACCAGTACCAATATCTAAAATCCTCTCGCCCTTTTTAATATCGAGGAGGGTCACCAGATTCTCACCAAAGATGTCCCAAAATCCACCCCATGTCTTTGGTTCCAATTCACTTTTTGAAGAAGAACTACTCAACCAAAGCACCTCTGTGGTATCTTCATGTTTGAATACTATTATACATTGGATGTGCGCAAATCTGCCTGAAGGGTAAGAAGCTGCGTTGAACCTTATCTTAAATACAATGCTTCATGTTTCATTTTGAAACATGAGTCCTTCAAATAAACCCCAAACTATTGTTATTATCACAATCTTGATTGCTATCATGGGTGTAGGAGCTTTTGCTGGATATACACTCTTAAACACACCCTCATCGCCTCCTGAAGATTTCACAATCATTCTAACTGTTCTTGACAATGCTGGTGTGATGATTGAAGCTGATGGAATGAGAATCTACATTGATCCTATCAATCTGCCATCGAGTTACTCTTCACTCCCTGCTGATGCTGTTTTGATCACACACCCTCATGGTGACCATTACAACAGCACGTATATAGAGATGCTACAGAAGACAACAACTGTGAGCATCTTTCCAAATAACATGTCATCAGAAATCGCATTACATGATGGCGTAGGTATTAACCCTCTTGATAGTGTCCAGGTGGGAGGAATCAACATAACTGCCTACTACATGTATACCGAGGTCTGGGTTGATGATGTTAGGTATGCAAGTCATCCTCCTGAAGCAAACTGGACAAGCTTCATTGTTGATATTAATGGATTCAAGATATTTCATGCTGGTGACTCTAAGAACATCACTGAATATGAACAGATCTCAGGACTGATGGATGTGGTTCTGCTACCACTCGGTCCAGGATGTCAGGCGATGACTGGTCTAGAGGTCGTAGATGCTATTGCGAAATTACAACCCAAATATTTCGTACCTATACACACAACAAATCTCAATGCAGAAATCTTTGTAGGCGCCTACACTGATGAGATACAAGAGTGTTCAGACTGCGTTCCAATCTGGATTAGGCACTTTGAATCCTATACATTTGAGCCCTGAAATTCGAACCAATATGATGAGTTGGCTTATTTAACGATGCCAACTCTCAATTCTATTTCATTCTTCTGTAGGAAGAAATCATAGACTAACCAAACAATTGTGAAAGACACCGATCGTATAGAAGCTCTTTCTCTTTGTTCTCCTTAACAATCACACAACTCTGAAAGCAACGAAGCTTGGTAAAAAACCCAATGAAGTTGGTTCTGCACTCTACAACCTTGCATGTTACAACTACTCTGCTGATAAATTCGATGAAGCACTAGAATATCTTGATAGAGCATTTCAAAAGGATGAATCAATGAAAGAGTGGGCTCGTTAGGATATCGACCTTGAAGTCATAAAATCAGATGAACGATTTCAAAAGTTGTTAAAATCTAAATATCTCAAATAAAGGGAGAGTGGCCGAGCATATTGCACAGCCAATGCCGCTCCTATGGTTATCTCTATCGAGATGAATGACATGTGCCTTACCTCTGGAAGGAGGCTCTATAAACTTCAACACGGACTTGTGACTTGAATTGTTGGAACTCCTTCAGATCTGGTTCAACACTGATTTTTTTCCTAATCTTTGCGAATGCCAATTTAGTTACACCGAGATATTCCTCAACGAAATAGGATATCTATTCGTGTGTACATCTTGGTGTTTTTTCTTACCCGCGGCACATCGTTTTATGTAAAAATCGGAAATGACTAGTTCCGATTTCTGCAAGTCTGATTTGAAATCAGATCATGGTTGAAACACGTTCAAATTGGAATGATATTTCTGAGCCTGTGTTTGGAAGTCTTGCGAATAGGAACAAGTGTGCATATGAATCATCCAAGAGTTTCCACACGCACTCTAGGAATGGGTAAAGGTTTCCTTTTATGTTCTGAATTCTTCATCATCTTGAGAGCTTTTTTAACTTTGATTTTGTCAATACCCCACTCAACTATCTCTCCCTCACTCATGTCCCTCTCGAGACACAGGTAGAGTATACTGTCTAGTTCTGCATAGGATATCCCAATTTCTCCTTCATCAGTCTGACCTTTCCAGAGACCAGCCGAAGGTACTTTTTCTATGATTTTTTTGGGAATTCCCATAAAACGCGATAGACTCCATACGTTCTCTTTATACAAATCCCCAATAGGAAGAATATCTGTGCCACCGTCTCCATACTTTGTGAAGTATCCTATCATCAACTCTGTTTTGTTACCTGTTCCTAAGACAAGAAGATTCTCTTGATTTGCTCTAGCATACCATGCTACCATCCTTAACCGAGCTGCGAGATTCCCGAGTGCTACACCATCAAGTGATAAAGAGTCATATGCGGCTATAGCCCCTTTAAGCTCAAACAGCTCATGTTTCATTTGTAGGGCTTCAGCTAGATCAACTGCATCCGCAATGTTTTCTGCATCTTTCTTTGCATCTACAGGTAGCATAATACCATGAACTCTCTCAGGTCCTATTGCTTCGCAGGCTAAGGTGGCAACAAGACTTGAATCAATGCCGCCACTCAAGCCCAAGATTACCCCCCTAACCCTAGCCTGAGATACATAGTCTTTGATAAAGTTAACAATTATTTCCCTCGGTCTTTCAAAATCATCAAACTTGAGTCCATCTGGGAGTTCCATTCAGATCCCTCACTACTGAAATCCACTAAGTCCTTTTGTAGATTACTTGAGTGGCAATGCCTGCCACGAGCAATATATTCTGGCAAAATCTCATCCTATGCTCCAAGTAGTAATGTTTCAATCAAGAAAAAGAAGAATGATGTATTACCAATATAGAAAATCATCACAGCGAATGCACCAGCAAGCTTCATCCAGATTTTCTTATCTTTGATGATTTTGTAGGAAATGAAAGTAGAAAGACCTAGGAAAAGCTCTGGGATGATGATATACCATGCAAGGTTTCCAGTCATGCCGCTCACAGTGGCTGACCATGACGGGAGATAGACAAGGGTTAATTCAGCGAGCACAAATATCAGGACAGTGAGTATAGATACAACGATGAACGCTAGTTTTCCAGATTTTCTCTGCTGAACTTGAACTCCTGTGAACACAATTATGAAGAATGGCATTGTCCAAAGTCCAGCCATGTAAATGGGAATAGCTCCACCAATCATTGGGAATCCGTCAACTGGAAATTGAAGAGCTCCAAGTGTTTCAGAGAGATACCAGTCAGGAAACACCATTAAAAGACTCAGAATGAACGAGAATGTCCAGATACTCATCCATTCTTCAAATCCAATCCGTAATCCCTGAAGCATCACCAATCCGTTGTAGATTATGACAACGATTAGTAACTTTGCACTGATTGGAGCTGTAACCGGTATCAAGAGTGTCATAGCTGTGAGAATTGCAAAGATGATGTGAGTTACAAAGAACTCTCTAACTGATTTATCCCTCAGTATTTGCATGACCTTCTTCTTTCCTGAGTCCCAACAAACCTCGCGACCTATAAACTATAGGGGACAAATCATGCCAAGACTTATCTTTTCTCAGGCTGGTAAATCGCCGAAGCTATGGTTTAGACCAATAGCACGCTAATACGAGGAGATTCAATTGTCAGAAAAAATAGGGCAGTTAGATCTAGTTTTTGTTGTTGACAATACTGGATCTATGGGACCATATATTAACACAGTGAAGACCAAGATTCTAGAAATCATTCGCACAATCAAAAAGGAGGAGTTATGTCACAGACTTAGGGTAGGTCTTGTATCGTACAGAGATCATCCTCCCGAAGAAACATCTTATGTCACACAGAAATATGAGCTATCACCTGATACAACAAAGATTGAAAGCTATGTAATGCAAATGGATGCATCTGGCGGCGGAGATGGTCCAGAGGCTGTATCAACCGCTCTTCAAGTAATGAATAAGATGGAGTTCCTAAACGAGTCAGCTAAGATAGCTGTTTTGATAGGAGATGCTCCGCCTCATGGAGTTGAGCCTGGAGACCGTTGGCCCCGGGGCACACCAGATGGTGCAAAGTGGTCTGAGGAGGCAAAGAGAGCCTTTGGAAGGGGAATTGTTATTCATACCGTAGGATGCTTTCCAGAAATTGCAGGCTATGAGAATGCAGTGAAGACTTACGAAAGAATTGCTGCTGACTCTCAAGGAAGATTTTTCCCCCTTGAGAAAGCTGATCTCCTTGTCAATATTATAACAGGAATTGCTCTGGAAGAGATCGACAAACTAGCAATTCAGAAGACAATTCTCGAAGATATGGGTGTCAGTGTGGATGATTTCCCTGCTGATGAGGAATTCACTGAGGAGAAGATATCAGAGATTGTTGCTAAGGTTCAAGCAAAAGGTGTAAAGAAACGTGCAATGGCTGAAAGGCCAGCAAGTACACCTGCCATGGCTAAGGAAGACTTGAGAATGGAAGAGCAAGAGATAGATGAAGCTGACATCCGTGAGGCTGTACGACAGCTGAAATCCAAATCACGAAAATAATAATTTAGGTGTCGCTTGAAGCGGTGCTACTTTTTCATTAAACAGACCATCGTCTATGAATGAAAGCATATTGGCTCTAAAGAGTTATTAACTCTCCTCATCATCACTACTCTTCGATCCCATCTCTTCGAGTTCTAATAGAGCCTCAAGCTGATCCTTTGAAAGCTTCTTCAGTTCATCTTTGCCAATTGATTCTTTCACTTTTTCTGGAAGTTGTTCAATGAGCTCTTTTTTACTTAGACGTCTGCTTTCCTCTGATTCTTTGACCTCTTCCTCTATTTCGAATTCTTCTTCTATTAGAGGTGTTTCTGTAATCTCAGACTCGAGATCTGCATCAGGCTCGAAATACGATCCTACATCAAATGAGGTGTCAGTTACAACAGCCTCATCTGCAATTTCAACAAGTGTCTTGTCATCATCATGTTTCTCCCGTCTGCTACGAGATACACTTGTGATACCTTTCGCCATCTTTGAGGAAACATACGGGACAACCACCAAGAATACAACAGGCATAAGAACGATGACACCCAGAGAATAGCTCTTCAGGAAATCCATTGTTAATACAGATGTGCCCGCCAATACTACGAGGAACATGAAGAATTTCGTACGGATTGATGAACCTAGCTTTTCTACTAAATCCACACATTCTTGCTCAACAACGATCGGAGGTGTACCAAGTACAGCCATCTCTTTGATTCGTGAGAGTCCCTTACTTATTTCTCTGTAGAGGTTGACAACAACTATCACAATCGATGAGATGTAGGCTGCAAAGATTGTTAGCATTATGGTTGGAACCGTGAGTTCACCAAGGTGGAATACATTCTGTAACACATAGAAATCAAGCCATTCTATATGTTGTCCCCAATCGAATATCTGAATGATGACAAGTGGGACAAATATCAAGTGCCACAGACCAAGGACCATCCTTCTCCTGCTCACAGCTTGTGATTGAAGAATAGTTGATGTAGCATCTCTGTATAGCCAAATGCCATACAAGATTAATGAAATCCCAAGTAGCAGAACACTCTCCAGTACAGCGAGGTTATAATCAGCAGCCCCGGCTGACGCATACGAATGAACGAGGGTCAAAGCTGCTAAGCCAACTACGCCAAGATAGAGATAGTCTAATCTTCTGAGACCTCGGATAAGTTGTTCTTGGGATCCTCTTGTAATTGAGAGGCCAGATGCAATCTTAAAGTATAGAAGTAACCCGATGAAGCTAACGAGGAACGACCCTAACGCAAGTACTCCAAAGTTCTCCATATTTAGTGTAAGCTGCGGTGCTGGTACAATGACATATGCAGGTACACTTCCAACTCCTGCAATGCATGTGACGCCTTCCGCACTTACAATGATAGAATCCTCACCAAATCCTACTCCTGTAACAATGAAACTCACAAAATATGTTCCTTTTTGTGATGTTTCTATTGCCACTTCTGTGTGATTGCGAAATGTCACATAGACTGAAAGACCAGACATAGGATTCCCATATTTGTCTGTAATCTCGATAGTGATGTTTACGAGCTCTCCCTTTACAGGCTGTTCAGGGGAATATTCAATATTGAAACGTAGCTCTGCAAGTATCTCGATAGACCCTCGAATTGTTGCATCTTGGGATAAGAAACTATGAGCTACCATCAATGTGTAATTGAATATGCCTGCAGCCCAACCATCAGTTGATACCACTATCGAGTAGGTTCCATTTCCAAAGTCATTTAGGATATAGAATGAATCATGGATTAGGACTGAAACTGATCCCCCAATCATTACATTCCCAATCATATCTTCAAGGTTCAGAGTGAACAAGATGTCTTCCGTACCCTGAATATATTGAGTGTCATCAATTGGTGATATTACTGAGGTGATTGTATCACTCCATACACTTACATTCACGAGATGCTTTTCAACTGGAAAATGCACTCCAGAAACGGTGACATTGAGAACATATGACCCAGGCACAAGGTCTGGGAGTATTCTCCAAGATTTTAGAGAAGATGTAGATGTACCAGATATTGTATATACGCCACCAAAATCAAAAATGTAATCATAGACATAGATTGGATTTCCCCATTGGTCAACAACACTAATGTCAAATGTCACATTCTCGTAGTTCAAAACTGTGTTTGGATTTGTTTGGACTGTGATGTGAGCACTACCCGTGATTGAGAAGTGCACATAGGCTGTGTACGTGTCCATGAATCCTTGGGATGCTGTGATTTTCACTGTGTATTCTCCAAGTGGTAACTGTGTTGTGGAAATTGTCACAGTATAGATGCCTGGAGAAGTTTCCGTTAATGCGAAAGTACTACCAAGTAAGTCGAGTTCAACATCTGCTCCTGTAATGTTGAAGAATAGCTCATCCTGCACGTGCACAGTGAACTGAATTGGAGTTCCCTGAGAAAATGCAGAATAATCTGTTGGTGTAAGAATGCTTGCTGAAACTACTCCCTGAACATCAATGCTGAAGCTGAATGTTGAATGTAGTAAGTAAGTTCCATTGAGAGTCATGTTTAGAAAGTACTTGCCTGGTGTGAAGCTTGGGTCAACAGTCCAAGAGAATCTATAGTTTAATGCAGTTCCAGTTTGATTATATACTCCTGCAAAGTCCAAAGTATAATTGAAACCTGACAATGGGTTTCCATATTGGTCAGTCACAGTGAAATTGAATGTAACATCGTCCTTGTTTTGAACCGGGAATGGAGAATATGACAGCTTGACATCAGCGTAGCCTTCAAGTGATACAACCATCTGTATCTCTTGTGAGCTGAGATAAGTGTGAGTCACTCTGATTAATGGAATATACTGCCCCAGTGGGAATCCTGCTGTTGGGATATTCCTAGTGTAAATTCCAGGAGCGCTTTCAGTCAGAAGATAACTGCTTCCATGGATTGTAACACTTACTTGGCAACCTGATATATCATAACTAGCAAGGTCTTCCACAAAGACTGTGAAGTTTATCTGATCACCCTGTGCAATTATTGAGTTATTCAATGGAGATGGGACGCTTGAATTCGGAATTCCCCTAACATCAACCCAAATTGTGTATTCATAATGAGCAATGAAGTCACCATCAATTATGATATCAAGAGGATATGACGCTGGATAGAGATCTGGCAAAAATTCCCAACTCAGCTCATACCAATCAGATGTCCCTGACTTAGAGTAGGTCCCTGCAAAAATCAGTGTATAATCAAAGTCCGACAGTGGATTTCCATATATGTCAATAACTGCAAAATACAGAGTCACAGTCTGATGGTTCCACACAAGTTCTGGTATTTCCACATCGACCGCCGCTTGACCGTTTACAGTCAATATTGTATGCAAATCAGCCTCAATCAAATATGGATGGTCTGCATACACAATCACTGAATAATTGCTTGGAGAATATCCATCTGTGTCCAGCGTCACGGAATAGGTTCCATCCCAGTTGTCAATGAAGGCGAGGCTACTTGGACTTAGCATTGTAACAGTTGCACCAGAAACTGGATTTCCATTCCAATCTGAAAGCGTGAGTGTAAGAGATGTAGAGTCCCCTTGATTTAGAACCCATCCAAGGGGGGAGTCAAGAACCATGTTGGCCATTGAATATACATAGAGGTCATGATAATCTAATCTCGAGTTACCAAAATCAGAACCTACATAGACAATGAAGTTCTGATGTCCAATAGCTAATGCTGCATTCAATTCAATGCGAAATTCAGCACCTGAAACATATAGAGCAGTGAAATTATTTCCATCAATTTCCACAATTGCCCAAGCGCCATCAGGGAATGCACCGTATGAATCATAGATGAATATTGAAACTGTGAAGTTTGCACCACCAGTGACGGAAGATGCATAGTTGACTACAGGGTAGAGGTCTCCTGTGACAACCATATAGAATTCGCCAAAGTTCCTTCCTTCAACATAAGGATGCTCCACAGTGATTTTAGCTGTGTAATTGCCAACTGGTAATGCAGCTGTGGTATTTAGCTGATACTTTCCTGGTTGAATCTCACTAAGTACAAATTCACTTCCATCAAAACCAATTCTTACATCAGCGCCATTGATGGAATTACCGTATGCATCAGTAATGTTAAGCCATATTTCGAAATACTGGTCTTGATTCACTTGACTTGGGGAGCTTCTAACAATGTTTAAAGTGTCTGTGAAGATTGAAACAGAGCTTGCTTGAGTCTTGACACCTGTTGCGTAGCTATGATTAGCAGTAACAAGTAGTCCATAACTCCCAGGAGATTTTGTTACGCTTGGTATCATTACATAATAGAATTGCCCAATTTGTGTCGCTATATAATCCGTGCCATCAAATGTTAGTGTTACATCAGCATTTGCGACTTTACCACCAAGACTGTCAGCAACAGTAATGTTGACTTCGAGATTATTGCCTTGCAGCAAATTGGGCTCCCGTATCATTGAAATGGTCAAAGGTGACTCCACCCTCAATGCATCTGCTTGGAACTGCCTAAATGGATCATAGTAATCGTGATTTACATTGAGTGTCATGTTCACAATACCAATTGGCCAATTTGGAGCAATGGAGGTTGTATAGAGTTGCAACATCTCGTCGTAGACTAGACCTAGTGTTTGCTGGGTTGTGCCCCCTCCAAATTTATATTCAACTATCAAAGAAACCAAAGAATCATAGACTGGTTCATTGTATGCATTTAGAACTGTGGCATTAGCCCAGATGTTAATACCCTGAAGAGTTGTACTTGATTCTAAGGAAAAGGTGGTATTCATTATGTATAGGAGATCAATATTTCGGATGGTTGCTAAACTATATCGTGCACGTAGCACAGGGAATGCAGCTATGTCTTCACCAATCCCCACATCAACACTATTCACTTTAACCATATTGAATATCATTCCAATTTTAGCCTGATAGTCAACAATGCCTTGGAAACTAATAGCTGTAAGTATGTCGTCAGAAGTTGCAATTATAAACTCCTCTGCACCATCTCCATCATAATCCAATGTGGTTGCACTGGTTGGGAACGCTTCGCTTACAAACACAGTCCATTGCCTAGGTATTGCTACTCCTAGTTCGCATAGTGAAATGTTACCTGATTCCTCAAAGACAAACAGTTCGTCAATCTGGTCTGAGTCTATATCCTGGGGGAATATTCCCTTGATGTGATCCCCAAGCAGCTCTGTATATGGCGCATCTCCTACCTGCAGAGTCTGATAATCAATTAAACAAAAGTAAACTGTCGGAGTATCTCCTGACCAACCACTATATGCAGCCAGAAATTGTTCATTTGTGTGTGTGGAATTTAGATATTGGACAATACCAAGAGGCATGTCTTCCGGTGTTGAACCCGGTGAAGAGTAATTTAGAGCTTTTAGCAATGTCAGATTGTAGGCTTGATAAATTTCTACTCTGCGGTTCTCTCTTAGAATTGCTATCTGAGGTCTTGCTCCTGTAATAGTGGCATGAGCCATCCCTACAATCTCACTATTAACAGGCAGTGTATAATTAATAATGCTAGAGAAATCATGCTCAATCCTTCTGATTCTTATGGAAGAATAATTGCTCTCAATATAGTGAATTTCATCAAATCCATCTTGATCGTCATCGAAAACATTGATTGGTCTTTCTTCAAGAATTGGTATATCATTGAATGTTACGTTCTTCCAAGATGTCAGACCATTTCCATGAACCACATAGAACATTGTGTGAGTCGAGTTGTATCTTGTAATCACTGGATCTAAAATTGAGTCGCCATCATGCATTCCTGAATATACTTCAAAGCTATCATAGGAGGTTGTTTTTCCAACCGTGAAGTTTGAGATAGAAGTTCCATTAGGTGCAAAAGTTCTGAGTGTTGCTATTCTTGAGGTGGTCCCCATTGTGATGATGTGAATCAGCTCATCACCAGCACTATTGTTTCCGACTGCTAATACATGACCCATCGCATGGTCGATTGTTGCATTGAAATAAAATCCCTTGGCAAAATGGTCTTCAACACTAAGCGTTTCTGGATTAGTTTCATTTCCATAGGAAAACGAGTTAAGATATGCATCATCGACTTTGATATAATAGAGATATTCTCCTGCCTGCAAGTCGGTTGAAATGAAGATGAATTTATCATTTGGAGCTCTTATCATTTCATTTGGCATGAATGGTAGCATCATCCCTCCAGTTGTAGGTTTGATGTAAATTGTAGCACGTTCAACATGTATATTGTCAGTTGCTGTAAGCTCAATCTTCATGTAACTGTCATAGATTGTTGGGTGTGTTGGATACAACGGGTCTAAGAAAACGCTGGGGGTTTCAGTATCACTCAATAAGATTGAAACACTCTCCGTTAAAGTGATGATGTCCTCACGACCATCTTCATTGATATCAAAGGAAATTACTTGTTCGAATGGTCCTGGAAGTCGGTTTTCTTCGTATCCAATTACTCCAGTGCTTCCTCTTATTATTGTCAATTGCCCTCGTGGACCTTCAACAGCCAAATCGCTATAGGAGTCAGAATCCAACCTTCCTATTGCAAATCCACTAGGCCAGTAGCTTGAAACCTCTTCCTGTGAATGTCTGATGAGTGTTCCAGTGCTGCCCTCAAAGAACCATGCGGTATACCACATCCCCCCAACAAGTACTAAATCATCTATTGAATCACCATTGAAAGATCCTGTTTTAACATAGAGTTCTCCAAAATAATCAGGTATCTTTTTGACAAAGCTAGCGGACAGATTGTTGCCATAAATTCCTACAAGTTCACTATTCCCCATATCTTGGTTCATCAGTGTTATAGCTAGATCATCAGACTGACTACGTTTAGTGTGAAGTATCATGTCATTGGCATATGACATGCTTGGATATTCAGTCCATCTTATTAATGATCCATCTCCAGCTATGATTTCAATTTTGACTCTTTGTGATCCCCAATTGGTACTGAGAATTGCAATCTCATTCTGTGATGATATTGAGAAATTCCCAGCAACAGCACATTTTATCTCTGTAGTAGGGTTGTATGGAGGTCCAATTTGACTTCCATCACTAAGGTCAATCCTTATGACAGAATCCATGTTATAGATGGCGGCATCAGTCCGAGAATCCGCAGTGAAGTTTCCAAAGATAATCTCGAATGGCCAAGGTACAGGACAGTCATAGTTTGTAACTAAACTAGCATCGAAATCAGCAATGACTAGTTGCTCACCCAATGTTAGATTTCTCATAATAAATAGGAATTCAGTATACCCGTCATTGTCTATATCGAATCCAGTAAGAGTCTCATGAAAAATTTCGCCCGGTCCGATTGGAAGTGAGTCATTCAATTGGTTGACAGGATCCTTGAAACGTATTGTTTCCCCATGGACATAGGCGAATCCAGATCCTATTGGGATTACACCTGGAGCAATTGATTCCACCTTATATGGTAACTTGACCCTGATGAAGTTGGAAGCTGTAGAAAAGCCAGTTTCAAGAGGAATGACATCTCCAATTTCTATGGGCTGCACCAAACCCATGTCTGAGGTTGGAGTTAATAGAAAGAGTATCGTGACCAAGACTACACCCCATTTTAGTAGGTCGGAGTGTCTTCCAGAATGTGTTCTCACAATTGGTCTGAATTTTGATGTGGATGATATCAATTTTTACAATCACCTTTTGAATCTTCAACAATCATACTTTGGTGCAGCATGCATGAACTGGCCTAAATACGACCTTCCAATCATTGTACTATTCGCAGTATCTGTATTTAGGATTCTTAGCATGTAATAATTCAAAAAATCAGAAATTGCCTAAATTTTAGAGAAAATTATGGATTGGACTCTCTGCAGAAATTTATAGAAGTTGGTGGCAAGCGCCAATGGGGCAAATGGTAGGAGGGGGGGAGTTATGAGGGCATGTTACAGAAAATGTTGCCCCATTAGCCGCCTGTCCACCGTTCTTGCATATGACGAGGTTCCTAATAAGCCTCACCCTCCCATGTTTTTTTAGAAAAAGACTGATTCCCCAAACAAAATGCTATTCAATAGGATTAATTAGATTCACCTCATGTCAGATAGTCAAGAAGAACACAAGTATGATATGATTAGCAATTGGGTCAAAGACAAGATAGTCACGATTGAGATTGAAGGTAGGCATAATATTCAGGTTGCCACTCCCCCTGATTTTTGGTCTGAAAGTCCCAAAGACATATTATCCCCCGAGGAACTCTTCGTGGCTTCAGCTCTCTCATGCTATGGTGTTTCTTTGCATGGAGTGGCAAAACGTTTCCATGCAGAGTTCAAAGATTTTCATCTATCTGCATCTGGTACCCTAAAGCAAGGAGAATATGGGTGGGAGTTTGCTCAGATTACAATCAAAGCGAAGATTGTGGTTGAAACTAAAAAAGATCAAAAGAGAATGGTAAAAGCGGCTGAAAGAGCGCATCGTTATTGTCTTGTTGCAAACTCAATGAAGTGTCCAATTCATCTAGACTATGAAGTGGTAATCGGTTGATTTCACTCTACTCATGATGTACTCTTTGATTCAAAGAAACTTGCATTTCAATCCGGCAGTTGTGGGAGAAGAATCTCAGCTGAGTATTCCTCTCCGCATTCACAGTTCAGGTTCACTGACCATTTCCTTGGTACAGGAACATTGAATTCTTTGATGTGATCTTTTAGACTATTACGAACTCCATCTATCAGCTTAACATATGCATCAGAAAGAGTAACAATCTCTGTTGGAAAATCGAGGTCTGAAAGGAAGTATCTGAATGTTTTCTCACACTTCGGACATGCAGTCAGTAGCAGGTGTGTGACATCACCACAGTTTCCACATTTGATTTGATCGCGTTCGATTTTTGGTGCCAATGGGACATCCAATTCTAGATCATTTGAGTGACCACATACATAACAATAGTATCTCAAAGGGAGTTTTGGCATAGGCTTCTCCTCATCTCATCAACGCACTGAGAATAACGCATATTTCGCTAAAAGTATAGTGTGTATATTGATAGCAGAGATGCTTTCTACTGGGTGTAAGAGATTAGTCACGCGTCTTTCACTATTCTGCAAGTAGTACTGACTTAGCGGTCAGGATTGACATGTTACCCAGAGTTTCAGCAACAATATGGACTCTTTTTCCAATTTCAAGTGTTTCGTACTTGGTATAGGCTGCCACTTTGATCTTGAGGTGCTCCTTTTCATCAGTTTCAACACTAATGAAACCATAATATTTCGATCCCATGTTTCCCAATTGTGCTGAGGTTATTGAACCAGTAAATATGTGTTCCATTATTTTTCCTCAAACGAGCTGCCATTCTGATTTCCGTATAATCTCATCTATTTGAGCAATCTCTCTTCTTACACAGACCAAGTCTTTACGTAGTTGCAGTGGCTTCTTCTGGTGATGCGTCTGTGCTAGTTCTTAATTGGATTTTTCTTGCAACAAGGATGTCAGTGTTAGCCAAGACTTCAACCTCAATAACCACTTCGTTACCAAGACTCAAGCTCTCATACCAAGTATATGCATCAATCTTTATTTTGACATGTTTTTTGTCTGAAAGTTCAATCCCGATATATCCATAGACTATCTTCTTCTTGGAGAATTCACCCAGGCTGGATGATATTATTTTGCCCTGTATTGTTTCAATCATATATTAACAATAGTTAATAATATTTAAAAATTTATGGGTTTGAGATATTTCTATTCTTCGATCTTATGTAGGTCTTTTCTATACAATTCTGTGTTCGCAACATATGTGTCTAGATACTCATCAATTGCTCGCCTAGCGTCACTTGTTGGATCGAGGTCTCGCATGTATTTTGCAGGAACGCCTGTATAGATTTTATTTGGCTCAGTCTTGGTCTTATTGTAAAGAAGAGCTGAATTAGCAATCATAACTCCCTCAGCTACTTTACTTCCAAGCATCAGAACAGCACCCATCCCAATTGCAGCGTTATCTTCTACGCTTTCAGCATGGATTGTAGCATTGTGTCCAATGTTGACTCTGCGTCCAATTTTCGTTACGAAACTAGGCTCTGAGTGAATGACCGCTCCGTCTTGTACATTTGTTTCATCACCTATCTCGATTCTACCACGGTCGCCTCGAATAGACACCATGGGTGCAATAAACACTCGTTCTCCTATTCTTACATCTCCTATGACCGCAGCTTGTGGATGAACATATGCTGTTGGTGCTATCTCTGGTTTCTTATCTCCAAGTGCGTAAATTGTCATGATATTCACTTCTTAGTTAGAATTCCAACATATGCTGGTTGGTTAACCTTACCGGTTTGGTATATTTTGTAGATGCGCCATCCGCTTTTTTCAGTAATTCTCTCCAGCTCGCTAAGTGTGACTAACCAGAGACCAAACCAATCGGTCAGATATTCCTTATACTTAACTCTGATTCGCACAAGACCCGGTGGTTTGTTCTTTGCTCGATTCATCTCATGATACTTCAAATGATCTTCATTATTGGTGTTCACCGCATCTACACTACCTGCAAGGATGACTGCCTCAGGCGTTGTGATTTTGTACAAGGTATGAAGCATCGATATAGTCTGTTTCTCATTCCCTGCAATTCCAAAGTTGTTTCCAAACATGACAATTGTGTCAAACATGTTATCTTTGAACTGTAAGCTGTTGGCAGACATGACATACGCTTCCTTCAGACCCATCG
>SMTZ1_10013380_pt1 | contig 15517 bp, 11 predicted proteins | sample DeeMarSWOR136_30_FD_25667 | JGI IMG/M metagenome (IMG submission 25667)
GGATGTCGAATTCGACACGCTTGTCAGTATGGATGAACCAGGTTACTCACTCTCCGATGCTCTCCAACATCTTCCGGCTGTGACATTATCGGCAGATCAAGTGCGGGGACTCATGCACGGGATTGCCCCCAGATTGGAGCAAAAGTCCACAGATAAGCTAGGGGTGGTGGGTGAACCGGTTCGTCTGCTCAGTCCACATGGCGAGCTTGCAGCCATCGGTGAGATCGGAGCTACAGGAATGATTCAAATCAAGCGGGTCATGAACGTCAACGGAGATGGGGTGGGACGGACTGTTCGAGGTGAGCCATGAGATTGGTCACTGATCGTTCTGCACTGAAAGGTATATCCTTCGAAAATACGGTTGCGACGATAGGAGTTTTCGATGGAGTCCACCTCGGTCACCAGGAGGTCATCCGGCGCCTCACGGAAATTAAGGAGACGGAGGGGAGGGATACTTCGATTCTTCTTACGTTTGATCGCCATCCCTTAAGCGTGACGCATCCAGAAATGGTGCCACCGTTGCTGACGACACTGGAAGAGAAAATTTCTATTCTGGCCAGACTCAATGTAGACACTATTCTCGTGGAGCATTTCTCCGAGGAAACGGCATGTCTCGATTACCGAGCATTTATATCAACGAGGCTGATTGGTGAACTGGGTTTGAGACATCTCGTTGTGGGATACGATTTTCATCTCGGTGCGGGCAGGGAGGGATCTCAGGAACGAATCGTCGAGGAAGGGACGAGGAGCGGTTTCAACGTGACGATTGTTCCACCAGTTGTTCTCGGTGGCAGAGCGATCTCGAGTACGAGGATTAGAAAGGCGATAACAGAGCGGAAACTCGATCAAGCAGCTCGATACCTCGGCAGGGTCTACTTCTTCGACGCAAAGGTCACGAGTGGTGAGAAGGTGGGGAGGAAACTCGATTTTCCGACAGCTAACCTGACGGTATCTGAGGGAGGAAAGCTCCTCCCTCCGTCTGGTGTATATGCCGTAGATACGGAAGTGGAGGGATCCACGTACGGAGGGATGATGAATATCGGGACCGCTCCTACCATTCACGGTGATGGCCGTCATCGGATCGAGGTTCACCTATTCGATTTTTCCGGCGACCTCTACGGGAAACGTATCAGGGTCTCCTGCAGAGCATTCGTCAGGTGTGAGAAGAAGTTCAAAAGCTCACAGGAGCTACAGTTGCAACTCGTACGGGACAGGGAAAAGGTTCTACGGATTCTGGAAAAGAAAAGTTGACAATCTATATAAATTGTGTAAGTTTGAGACTTGCATCGGATGTAGAGTGAAATAAAGTGCAGTTGTCAGGCGGATTGGATGAATTCCTTTCTGCTGCCATCGTGTATCTCAACTTTGGATGCAAGGAGGTGTTCTATCGATGGCACTGCAAAAAGAGATAAAGAGGGATGTAATCAATAGGTTTCGGTTGCACGAGAGAGACTCGGGGTCCCCGGAAGTTCAGATCGCACTCCTCACGGAACGTATTAATATTCTTATAGAGCATTTCAGGATTCACAAGAAAGATTACGCGTCGAGGCGGGGATTGCTGAAGATGGTCGGTCGGCGCCGCAAGCTCCTCGATTATCTGAAAAATAACAAGATCGAGAAGTACAGAGATATCATCAAGGAGTTGAATCTCCGGAAATGATCCGCTGACCCCTGAATTTCCCCTCAAAACAAAGTGTCTTTGAGGGTGACAGAATGCATGCATATATCTATATGCGTTTGTGGAGGCTTTGCTCAGGATGATGAAAAGGAATTTGAAAATCGATAACAGGAACATTTTCTTCGAAACTGGGAAGATGGCAAAACAGGCAGACGGCGCGGTTCTCGTCGGTGAAGAGGGAACAGTTGTCCTCGTGACTGCTGTTGCATCGAAAGACTCGGAAACCGACAAGGATTTCTTTCCGCTGTTCGTTGAGTACCGCGAGAAGTTTTATGCAGCAGGGAAAATACCTGGAGGCTTTTTCAAGCGTGAAGGTAGACCCGGTGAAAAAGAAACGCTTAGCGCTCGCCTCATCGACAGGCCTATCCGCCCCCTTTTCCCCGAAGAGTTCCGCTACGAGATCCAGGTTGCATGCAGTGTATTGAGCAGCGACCAGCTGCACCAGTCTGATGTTTTGGGAATCACCGGTGCATCACTGGCCCTCGCCCTCTCCGACATCCCCTTCGACATAATCATCAGCGGGGTGAGGGTAGGGCTTAAAAATGGCCACTTCATCTTGAACCCGACCTTCACCGAAGTAGATGAAGGGGGATTCGAGCTCGTTATGGCTGGCTCAGACGAAGTTATCATCATGGTTGAAGGAGGAGCCAGTGAAGTTACGGAGGATGTATTAGTAGAAGCACTCGATTTCGGCCACGAAAAGATCAAGGTGCTGAACTCGTGCCAACGCGATTTCCTGTCAGAGTGCCTCGTTTCAGTGAAGAGAGAAGTTGTTGAGCAGGTGCGGAACGAAGAATTGGAGCGGAAACTCAAGAGTGAGTACCTCGATGAGATCGATAAGAGGGGTCGGATCAAGGGAAAGCTTACGCGTCAAAAGGCCATATACGAGCTTGTCAGTGAAGCGATTGAGAGATTCTCTGAGGAGGACTCCGACGTCGAAAAACAGGTCAAGGAGATCATGGGTGACATTGAGCGGGAGGTCGTGCGGAGGACCCAGGACCCACGGGAGTTCTCTCTTCACGCGAGGCGAGACACAGAGCCTTGTGGTGACCACTCTCGGCACGGCACAGGATGAGCAACGTATCGACGACCTCGAAGGCGAATCCTGGAAAAACTATATGCTTCACTACAATTTTCCGCCTTTCAGTGTCGGAGAGGTCGGATTTTTTCGTGGTCCCGGGCGTCGTGAAATCGGGCATGGAGCCTTGGCCGAACGGGCGATCAAGCCGGTTATCCCCGAAGACGATCTTTTCCCGTACACGATCAGAGTCGTCTCCGATATTCTCGAGTCTAACGGATCGAGTTCGATGGCTACCGTATGCGGCGGTAGTCTCGCATTGATGGACGCAGGAGTTCCAATTTCGAGGGCGGTCGCAGGTGTGGCGATGGGCCTCATCATGGAAGGGGATTCGTATGCGATCCTGACCGACATATCGGGGATCGAAGATCACCTGGGCGATATGGATTTCAAGGTGACCGGCACCCGCACTGGCATCACGGCATTCCAGATGGATGTGAAGATTCCCGGAATCACACGGGAAGTCATGAAGCAGGCACTTGAGCAGGCACGCCGGGCTCGGATGAAGATACTGGATTTCATGGATGGGACGATCTCGGCGCCGAGGAGCGAAATATCTCCGTACGCTCCCAAGATCATTCAAATCAAGATACCCATTGATAAAATTCGTGAGGTCATCGGTCCCGGGGGAAAGATGATACGGCATATACAAGATGAAACAGGTGCCAAGATAGATATCGACGATGATGGAACCGTCCAAATTGCTGCAGTCGACAAGGAGGCAGGGGATAAGGCATTAGAGATGATCAATGCGATCACGGAAGAACCGGAGGTGGGTAAGGTATACAAGGGTATCGTGAAAAGCATCGTTCCCTTCGGGGCTTTCGTTCAGATACTTCCCGGTCGCGACGGCCTTCTCCACATCTCAGAACTTGAACGGAGACGTGTACAGCGAGTCGAGGATGTGCTCAAGCTTGGTGATGAAGTGAACGTGAAAATAATCGGTATCGATAGAGAGGGTAAGATCAGGTTAAGCAGGAAAGTCCTCCTGTAAGTCCTTCCAATGTTCAAACTTCCCCGCCCGCACAAGGTAATTTTTGATTCAGGCGCCACTCTGCTCTACCAGCGGAATCCTTTCTCGCCTACCATTGCTTTCGGTGTGTGGATTACACGTGGTTCGAGAGACGAGAATGATACCGAGAGGGGTCTTTCGCACTTTCTCGAGCACATGGTGTTCAGAGGAACAAAGAAGAGGAACGCTCTCCAGACGGCACTGGCTCTCGAATCGATCGGTGGCCAGTGGGACGCCTTTACCAGCAAAGAATCCGCCGCCTATCATGCAAAGGTTCTTGACGAACACTTTGGCACGCTGGTGCACGTCTTTTCTGACATCCTGCTTCACCCATCACTCGACGAAGATACATTTTATCTGGAGCGTAAAGTTGTTCAGGAAGAGATACGGAGTGTCAAAGACTCGCCTGAGGAATCTGTTCACGAATTGTTCTTCGAGACCCTGTTCCAGGGGCATCCGCTCGGACATCCGGTGACAGGATATTACAGGGATGTTTCACGGTACTCGAGAGGTGACCTCCTCACGTTCCATCGGAAAACATACACATCGGAGAACACGTTGATTGGGTTTGTCGGCAACATACCGGTTCACAAGGTCACTTCAATTCTTGAGAGGAGTTTCCGGTTTCCAAGGAAGCGGAGTGTATCGAGGTCACCGATTACAGAGATCAAGAGCGGTCGGGTGAAATCGAAGCGCAGGTCTGATTGGTCACAATCTCACGTCTGCATCGGTTCTCGGACGGTACCTGCATCCAGTCCTGAGCGTTACGCCGTCATTATCCTATCGAACATCCTCGGTGGTGGGATCTCATCGAGGCTCTTCCAGAGCCTTCGGGAACAATTGGGGCTTGTTTACTCTGTATTTACCCATTCGAGCTTCTGGACGGATACGGGGTCACTGCATACATTTTTTTCAGTCGATCCGAAAAACCTCCCTGTAGCGATGGAGATATTTCACAAAGAACTGAGCGAAATTCGGGCGGGTAAGGTGCGAGATGAAGAGATAGAGAGCGCTCAAGCCCAGGTGAAGGGTTCTGTTATTTTCGGCATGGAGAGCGTGGACGCCCGGCTGTTCAGATTGGTACAGAGCGAATGCTACCACCGAAGATACGTCTCGCCCGAAGAGGTGGTTCGTGCAATCGAACATGTTGACCGGAAGAAGATTACGGAGGTGGCCCAACGATACCTCGCAAGGGACAGACTGACATACGTATCATGCGGGCCCGTGACATTGCGAGGGCTTCGACTCTCGGAGGCGTAACGAGACCAATCACGATTTCTCGAAGAAACCGCCATTCGTAAAGAATGGTCGAAAGAAAGATGAGAAATAACGAGGCAATCGATGTCGGTATCATGTATCTTCCTCATTACCGGGGATTACCGCCAATCAAGAGCATGACCGGCGGATCGAGCGGATTCGATATCAATGCTGCTTGCAAGGATGAAGTGGTCGTTTCGCCAGGCAAGGTGGTGTTAGTGCCAGCGGGATTTAAACTCTCCATTCCGCCGGGTTACGAAGCCCAAGTGCGACCGAGAAGCGGTCTTGCATTGAAGAATCGGATTAGTTTGTTGAATAGCCCAGGCACGATTGATAGCGACTACCGGGGGGAAATCGGGGTGATTCTCTACAATTTTGGGGAGGAAGAGTTTATCGTTCACCGCGGAGAGCGTATTGCTCAGCTGGTATTCAATCGCCTGCCTTCAGTGAGACTTGTCGAGTTTCAGAATCTGGACCCGACAGAGCGTGGAGCAGGCGGGTTCGGTCACACGGGGTGATGGTAACTTCTCTCGGGGGAGACGCCAGGTTCACGAGTCCGATTCTCATCAACTGCAGCGAGGTTAACAGGTAATGATCATTCTTGTCGTGAGCGTTTCGTGTATCGCTGCCCTGCTTGCCTTATACCTGTTCTGGAGGATCCGCTTTGGTTATCCTCTTGCTTCAAATCCTCGGGTGCTCGTTTACCACAAGATTACCAGGTTCGAGTTCGGTGGAACGTGGGTTCCACCGTCGCGGTTCGTGTCGCAATTGGATGCACTGCTCAAAGAAGGGTTCCGTTTTGTTGATGAGGAGACTTTTCTTCAGACACTGGAAGGGATGCGGAAGGGTTCGGATCGGGAGGTGCTTTTAACCTTCGATGACGGGTACAGAGAGCTTCTCGATGCGGCTGTTCCTGCACTTGAGGAAAGAGGCATACCTGCACTGATCTTTCTTGTCAGTTCTTTTGTCGGCCGTGAGAATGTGTGGGAGCTTTTCTGGCCGGGAAGGAGATTCAAGCACATGAGTTGGGACGAGATCCTCGATCTCCAAGGGAGAGGATTCACCTTTGGTTCTCATACATGTACCCACAGGGATCTCACACGCATTCCGCTTGACGCTGTCCGTGATGAACTCATTCGATCAAAAGGGGAGCTGGAAGAACGGCTGGGATCTCACGTTCGATGCCTCTCCTATCCGTTCGGTCGTACCGATACTCGTATCACAAGGGAAGTAGCTCGAACCGGTTACCGGGCAGCTTTCTCGATGTACCCGTTGCTATCGAACTCCACGATCGATCCCTTCAATCTGAGGAGAGAGGGAGTCTATGTAATCGATACGATCGCAACGCTGCGGAACAAGCTCGGGAGCGGTATATTTTTCTGGATCGAGGATCTCAAAGGAAGAACGATTAACAGAGTTGCTGTTTTAACTCCGATACTGAAGGGTGATCACCGTACAAATCCTCAATTTCTCGCCAGGAAGTAAGAGGTGCCATTCTCTGTGACCCGGTATCTCAGACCGTACCTGTGTACCTTGCTGATAACTTCTTGGGGAACGAACCTCCTGACTGCCAGGATTTCCAGCGTAAAAGGATATGAACCCATCACAGCGTAATATTGCTCCAGTCCCTCTTTCATGGAGGCTTCAAGCTGCCGTATGTTGAGTTCCTCGATGTCTCCGGCGAGGGATCCAGAGCCGGGAACGGAACGTTCGGATACCCGGTCAAACGTTTTTTCATTCCAGCCAGGTGGTAAGACGGCGGGGACGATGTATTCGCCCAGAGCGAAACAGGCGATCAAGAGCATCACTGCAACCATGGTAGGAATTATTCGACCCTTTCGTCTTCTCTTCTTTTTGACAACGGGATCCTTGATCTTTTCTTCGAAAGGCTCTGGTTTCTCCACGATTTCCAGGAGACCCTTTTCAAGAAGATTCTTCAGTGCCTCGTACGTGCAGTAGCGAGCCATGGTGGCGTGGGAAACGATTTCTGATATTCGTTGCTCATTATCGAGCAAATCGTAGATAATTTCCTCCTGGCAATCGAGCTGTGGAGGGTTTTCTGCTGGCATGTTGAGTCGTGCGAGAACTATTTCAACCGAGGGGAAAATGCGGAGAAGTTCCGGGAACTCGTCGATTCTCCGCATGCTCTCCATGAGCATCCCTTCAACCTTGAGCGATGCGTACGATTTGACACCCTGGAGGACATGCTTACCGTTGACGAACTTGAAGTAACTCTTGGGCCAGCTCAGCACTTCTTGTATCGATTCTTGGATCTGGTCAACGAAGATAGTCGTTAGCTCATCCTCAGAGAAATGCTTTTCTGAAATGAGAATCTCAGTGAGGTCCATGTTCGTTTCGGTCTGGATCTGCTGGATTTTGTTCATCTCGTCTCTACCGATGAATCCGTATCGAAGAAGGTAGTCTTTGAGTGGATCCCGAGATCTGTTTCGACGGTCCCGTGTCGATATTACTTGCCCGTCCCTGAAGAAGATAACTATCGATGTATCACCGGTGATCGAGAGCATGCCCGATTTCTTCTGGAGGGCAATGAGCTGGAGGATCTCGCTCAGGCCGAAATCTTTGACATCACAGTTCCCATTTCTTTTAACTCCGGTGGCAGGATGCGGTAGTTGCGCGGTTCCTGCTGAGATTGCACGCCCAGCGAGATCACGTAGCTCATCGCGAGTACGACGATTGGTGCTATCAGTTTCCATAACGGAGTTGAAACAGAGAGTACGGCGGGATCCGTAAAGAAGAATCCTTTGCTGACGAGGGATATCAATGCTCCGATATTAATCGATATGATGAAGATCCCCGTCAGGATCTTTCCGTTGTAGATGAATGCTGCACCGGGGAAAAAGAGTGTTTTCCATCGGTGTCTCTTATTTCTGCTTGCCCGCAATTTCTGTCGTCTATGTCTGAGCAACGCTTCCATGACCTTTATGCTGCTGAGGCCTTCGATGACGCCTGCGCAGTCACGGCAAAGGGCAATACCTGTCTCGGTATCCGCACAGGTCGGGCATGTTGCTCCCCCGCAGTTATCGCAACGGAATACCCGCTTGCGTCTCGGTATCCTGATACTGATGAAGAACACGATAACGATCGTACCTGCGAGGAGCATAAAAAGCTTGTGAAAGGGGAAGAGGAGAATGGGTTGGAATATTTCACTGAGGAGAATGTTATCCCGTTGTATTCCCTCGCGTCGGGCGACAGACCAGAGGTAGGAGTTCTCGAATCCCTGATCGTATATAGTGAGGTTCCTGATCTGTGCTGATGGATGCGTCGTTCTATAGTTATCGATACCCAACTCTGTGGACTTCTTGAGGGCGTTACTTGCCTGGGCGAAAAGCATTTTCTTGATGTATGCCTGCCCCAGGTTGTAGAAGGCGATGACATTCGTAGAATCGAGGGCAATGGCGCTCTGATACCCGGCCACCGCTTTGTCGTAGTCTTCCAGTTGGAAGTAGACGTTTCCGAGGTTCAGGTATGCCTCGGCGATATTCGGTCGCGCGGAGACGACACTGAGCAAGTAGCGTCTGGCATCTTCGTAGTTTTTCAATCTGTACATGAGCGTGCCCAACGCGTAATCCCTTTCTGCGCTGAAACTGGGGTCGTTGACGTCATCGACAAGGTCGACGAGCTTTTGATCTGCACCTCGCTCATTGATCAGTGAGAGACGCCGCGTGACACTGTCCGGGTCGATTATGGGAACGAGGATATTGGTGTATTCGGCGAAGAAGGACAAACCAGAGAGTATGATAACCATGGTGAGAACAACGCTCATTTCCTTCCTGTTCATGAGGGTCCAGAGAAATGTGAGGAGTAACGCCACGTAGAGTGCTAATCCCACTCGCATTATGAGGAAGGCGACGACAACCAAAAATCCTATCAATTTCGTCGGGGGGACAGACAACTTCTTTGTATACTGTTCGGCGAACGAGTGTGCGATTAACGGCCAGTACTTGATCGTAAGTGTTACGAGCGTCACGAGGAGTGCTCCCATGATGGCAACGATTACCAGGAACGATATATTGGCGACGAGGAGTGACTGTGAGCGGAAGTTATTCATGAGCCGCTTGAATCCCTCGACAGCATGGGGGAGGAATTCCGGATCGGCATTGAGCAGCTCGTTCTTTGCGAGAGTAAACATGGGATCAGGGTAATCCCCCGCGAGGTTCGCAGCGAGCAGGAGCTTCACCTTCGCCTCCTGCCAGTTACCGCGTTCAATCAGTTCCAGCGCTTCCCGGTAGAGGGCGCGTGCCGGCACCTTCATCAGGGGTGCACCCACATTGAGTTGCTTGAGGGTGTAACTCTTGAGCGCGTCGTTATCTATGCGATCGATAGAGTCACTGAAAGCTGGCGTGCAAAATGCAACGACGAAGGCAAGGGCCAGCGATATCACGATTCTCTGATGAACCATAATTGCTTATTTGATTATGCGTTTCAAATCTCCGGGCCGTTTTACCGGCTCGTAAGGTATCCGGATCTGTTTCATTTTATCAAATTTCGGCAAAAATCATGCCGCAGCTCTGCCACTGTATCTATAAGAAATAAAAGAGAAAACAGAAGCTGTGATGTTTCGTGTTTCGGTGCCAGGCACCATGTCTGCTCCACCGAATAACTTTGTTTCTCTGGCAGGCATTTTCGATATTTACAACTAAAAGAGAGAATGATACATAGGGAAGGTAAGGCCAGTCGCGTGACGTACGTGATCGTGGAGAAGGTGTATGACATACCCGCAGTGGAAAATTGGTGTACCGAGAGGGGAGTGTTATGGCGTTGGTAGAGATAGAGAGGATTTCACAGTTTGTCGGGCGAGAGGTGTTACTGAAGGGGTGGATATTCAACATACGCTCAAGCGGTAAGATCCTCTTTATTCTGGTGAGAGACGGTACGGGGGTCATTCAGTGTATTGTGGAGCCTTCGACAGTCGGTGAGGAACTCTTCGAAGAAGCATCCACACTCACACAGGAATCTTCGCTCGAAGTGACCGGAATAGTACAAGAAGACGAGAGGGCTCCCGGGGGCTACGAGCTGAGAGCGACCGGAATGAGGGTGATTCAGGTGGCAGAAGACTACCCCATAACGCCGAAAGAGCATGGGACGCCCTTCTTGATGGATCACCGGCATCTCTGGCTCCGGAGCGCTCGCCAGCATGCGATTCTCAGGATCAGGGCAGGTCTGATCCGGTTTATAAGAGAATTCTATGATAACAGGGGATTTGTCTGCCTCGATACACCGATATTCACACCGAGTGCGTGTGAAGGGACGACCACCCTATTTGAGACTGAGTACTTCGGTGATAAGGCGTACCTGACGCAGAGCGGTCAGCTTTACAACGAGGCCAACGCAGCGGCATTCCGAAAGGTGTACTGCTTTGGGCCCACCTTCAGGGCTGAGAAGATGAAGACGCGGCGCCATCTCATCGAATTCTGGATGGTCGAGCCGGAGGTTGCTTTCGCGGAACTCGATGACATTATGCAGCTTGCAGAGGACTTTATCGTCGATATCGTCGGGCGGACAGTCGAACAGTACCGGGATCTCCTCGTGAATGTGCTCGGGAGAGATCTCACACCGCTTGAACGGGTGAAGCCTCCGTTTCCGAGGATTTCATACGATGAGGCCGTTGAGATCCTGAAGCGAAAGGAGACGGGGTTTGAATATGGAAACGACTTCGGCGGTACCGATGAGACAGTGCTCGCCGAGGACTTCGATCGGCCCTTCTTCGTTCACAGGTTTCCGGCGGGAATAAAGGCCTTCTACATGCAGCCGGACCCTGAAAATCCTACCCTCACCCTGTCAGTGGATATGCTCGCCTCTGAAGGGTATGGGGAAATCATCGGGGGGGGTCAGCGAATTCACGACCTCGAGCTCCTTGAGAAAAAAATCGAGGAGCATAGCCTCCCGAGGAAGGCGTTCGAGTGGTATCTGGATCTTAGGCGTTACGGGACGTTTCCACATTCGGGCTTCGGGCTCGGCCTGGAGAGAACCTTGGCATTTATCTGCGGTATAAAGCATATCCGCGAGACGATTCCGTACCCTCGGCTCCTGAAGAGGCTTTCGCCTTAAGTTCATCTGGTGCATTCTATCACCTAATTATGGCATTCCGCTTCCCTGTTGACCTCAGAATTTGTATTTGCTAATTTAAAATATCTTTCTCCAGAAACCTCCCTCTCAACAAGGAGGAAATCAGTTGAGAAAACGCTTGTTGCGCTTTCAGTACGTGCTGTCGTTCATGGGAGTTCTCCTTTTTCTCCCGCCTATTCATGCGGTCCTCAATGCTGGAGAGAGTGAAGATTTCAGCTTTGCAAAGAAGCTTCAACGGGATGGCATGTTTGTCGCGGCGGCCGAGGAGTTCCTGCGATTTGCACAGAACTATCCAGCGAGTGCCTTGCGTCCGAGCGCTCTTATGAACGCTGGTGAATCGTACATGCAAGCCGGTAAAGCTGGCGAAGCTCTCAAGGTGTTTGAATCATTCCTCGATGAGTATCCAGGGCATGAGAATGCATGTTCCGCCCGTTTCCATCGAGGCCGGATCCTTAAGGCTCTCCGCAGGTATCGGGATGCGGCTGGTGAGTTTCTCGCGATACCTGAGGCGTACGTGGACTGCCGGTTCGTCGCACAAGCAACGCTTGAGGCAGGGGACTGTCTCCTTTCGGCCGGCGATTCGGAGGAAGCGGTCAGAGTTCTTTACGGCCTCGTCCGGGAACGGGGAAAAACAGATATCGCCCCGCGGGCCCGTCTCAGTCTCGCCATCGCATTGACGAATATGGGTCGAGATCTCGAGTCGGAAAAGGTGTTGCGGGAACTGATCTCGAATTATCCGAAATCTCCGATGGCAGCGCATGCCCTCCTCATGCTCGGCGAGAAGGTGTTGGCTCGCGATGATCTCAAAAAGTCTGAGGAGTATTTCAGTAAGGTTAAAACGGACTTCAAGGAGAAGGCGCTCCAGGAAAGAGCCTCACTGTTAATGATCGAAATCCATTCGCGGAGAGGGGATGAACGGGCGCTGCTGAACGAAGCGAGGAACTTCCTCGACAGGCATACCGATTCGGAGAGCCGTGGCGACGTCTTTCAGCGAGCCATAGATGCGGCATGGAATCTGGGTGATGACGATAAAGCGCTCGCCCTGATCACATCGTGCACATCAGAGGAAGCAGTCCCGGACAGTACCGGCGCAATGCACCTGCTCAGAGGGAAAATTCTTTCCAGAAAGGGAAGGCATAGGGATGCTCTCAAGCAACTAAAGGATTTCAGATATCATTATCCACAATCACCCCTTCTGAAGGAGGCCTTCGTCATCGAAGCAGAGCTCCAGCAGCGGTTGGACAATCCGGCGGAGGCGGCACGTCTCTATCACCTTGCTCTCCTTGAATGGGGTCCAGGTAATGAGCGAATAAATGCGCTGAAGTGCTTGGCGGAAATATCAGCACGAGACCTCGGTGACACCCTGAGTGCCCTTCGCTACTTCGAGATGATCGTGGCAGAAGATATCAATGGTGAAACGGCTGAGGAGGCTTTGTGGCATGCAAGCTCGATCAGGGAGGAACAGGGCGATATTGAAGGGGCACGGAGAGGGTACCAGGACCTGATGACCCGCTTTCCCGGGGGCGCTTATGAGGAGGATGCTCACGAGGGAATAATGCGATTGGAGCTGAGAGAGAGCTGGGGAGAGGACGTGGCGAAAGAAATCGCACGCACCTCTGTTGCCACAGAAGAGGTAGGATCAAGGCTTTTACGAATCGGTGTCATACTCATAAACCGTGCCGGCGATGCCGATGGTGCGCTCAGTTACCTTGTGAAGGCTCTGGAGAGTGAACTCCCCGATTCATTACGGGCAGAGGGTATGTACCACCTTGGGAAAGCGCGAATGAAGAGGTATGCAATCGCACGGAGTAGAGGAGAAAATGCCGGGGGGGAACGCAGGAAAGCCTTGGATCTCTGGTTGAAGGTGGCTAGGGATTACGTGAGAACGCACTGGGGCGAACGAGGGCACCGGGCTTACCTGGAGCAAAAGTTCCCGGAGTATAAGATCTCTGAGAGATTGGCCAGAATAGATGAGTTCTTGAGTTACTACGGTGAGGGAAAGGGGGGATGGTGGGCCCTCTCAAAAAAGGTTGAGTTCTTCTACCAGCTCGCACAGGAGGGCGACACGACGGCTGCGGATAATGCGATTACCATGTGTCGCCAGTTAATCGGCAGTACAGCACCAGTGGATGAGGTGCACGAGGTAGCGTTGAAGTATGGATACCTCTTGAGAATGCGCGGTGACCTGCCTGGCGCTGCAGCGGCCTTTGAAGACTTTGTCTCACAATACGGAGACGATCACCGGAGTACGCTCGTTCTCTTCGATCTCGGAGTAACCCTCTTGAACTTGAGAAGGTACTCCCAGGCCGGTGAAGCCTTCGACCGGTGTCTTGTGAAGCATCCGTCCCGGTCACTGACCAGGAAGTGCCTGCTGCGGAAAGGTGATTGTTTGTATTACCGGCACGAGTTCAAGGCCGCAGCCGATGTGTATGGCGAACTCGCCGATGAAGGTTCGCATAGCGAAATCGCCGACGAGGCCACATACCGGAAGGCCCTGGCACTTGAACAACTCGGTGAGGATAGTGTTGTCGACACGCTCCTGGACAACCTTGCAGGGAGTCGGGATACCTCCCCCGGCCTTCGTGTCAGAGTGCTCCGCAAACTGGGCAGGAGGATGCTCGATGAGAAGCAGTATAGAACCGCGAAGCCCTTTCTCGAGGAATTGCTCGCGTTACAGCGGTCACCCGAGAATTTCGGGCTGGCTGCAGAGGCAGAGCTCGGATCAGGGGAGTACGAGCGGGCTGTTCAGCATTACACGAGTGCCCTGAAGTATGAGAGCACTGACACATGTGGGCTTCTTGCTGGCAGAATCAAGGCCAGGATTCACCTCCGTGAGTTCAAGGAGGCCGAACGGGATCTTAAGCTCCTCCTCGCTCGATGCCCGGGATATGATGGGGTCCGGGATGTTATGCTCGAGAAGGGAAAGGTTGAACTCGAAGACGGGAATTACGCCGACGCGGATAGTGCCCTGTATCTGGTGAGAATGAGGTATCCAGGTACAAGAGAGGCTTCTGATGCCCTCTACTATCTAGCACTCTGCGATATGAAGCGGGGAGGGTATCGAGAGGCGACAGACAAACTCAATCGCTTTCTTGGCGAATCCCCCCACTCTCCGCTCACGGGGAATGCATATTTCAAGCTGGCTTCTGCTCACGTGGGAGCGGGCCAATTGAATCTGGCCGCAACGAACTACGCTCTGGCAGCAGAAACGTTGACCGACGGTGAACTCGCGTATCTTGCCTGGAAGAATCTGGGACGTGTCTATCAGGAGCTCGAAAACTGGGAGAAGGCTGCAGATACCTGGAGGCGAATCACGGAGCTCTTTCCAGAGAGGGAAGAGATCGTCGAAATCTTCTTCAACCTCGGTTTCAGTTACAACCAAACCGGTCGGCATGAGCTGGCATATGAAGTGTACAAGAGGATTCCAAACGTGACATCGACCGCTGAGCAGCGAGGCAGGGCACATTACTGGGCGGGAATAAGTCTGAAGCATTTGGGTAGGTTTGCTGAAGCCGTCCGAGAATTCTTGCGTGTCCCGTATCTGAAAACAGGTGGTATGTGGGGGATCACCTCCAAACTTGAGGCGGCCGCCTGTTACGAGCGAATGGGGGAGTTTGACGAGGCAGAGAAGATATACCGCTCCGTCATCTCATCGCACGGGGCTGAGTCGGATTGGGGTCGGGTTGCCAAGGAGGCTCTCGATCGCCTCCTCGAAGGGAAGGAGCAAGGCGAAGGCAAATCACGAAACGATAGAGAATCCCGGTCGTCTTCTGGTGGGGGGGAGCGTGGAGATGAGGCGTGAGAATCTGGTTGTGAAGGGGGCACGTGAACACAACCTGAAAAACATCACGGTCACGATACCGAGAAATAAGCTCGTCGTCATCACCGGCTTGAGTGGTTCAGGAAAATCCTCTCTGGCATTTGATACCATTTACGCGGAGGGTCAGCGCCGCTATGTGGAGTCACTCTCGAGCTACGCGAGGCAGTTCTTGGAGCAGATGGAGAAGCCCGATGTCGATAGCATCGAGGGGCTCTCTCCCGCTATTTCAATAGATCAAAAAACTTCTTCCAGAAATCCCCGCTCAACGGTCGGTACTATCACCGAAATCTACGATTATCTGAGGGTCCTCTTCGCCCGGGCGGGTGATCCACTCTGCCCGGGTTGCGGCCGCCGAATATCGAGGCAAACGGTAGCCCAGATCGTTGACCGGCTGAGGGGAACGGGAGAAGGAACGAGGCTCGAGATTATGGCGCCGGTCGTTCGTGGTCGAAAGGGGCAACACAGGCGGCTGCTCGAGAAATTAGCCCGGAACGGTTTCACCAGGGTGCGTGTGGACGGGGACATGATCGAACTGGGAAGCCACATCGATCTCGACAAGAACAAGAAGCATTCGATCGAGGTTGT
>SMTZ1_10003628_pt1 | contig 15511 bp, 10 predicted proteins | sample DeeMarSWOR136_30_FD_25667 | JGI IMG/M metagenome (IMG submission 25667)
CTTTTGACCTCTGAACATCTTTGCAATTTCTTCTTTATGATTTCGCCCAGCTCCTCCGGGTCAAAGGGCTTGGTAATATAATCATCAGCTCCTGCGTACAATGCCTGGCCCACGTCGCTCATCATCCCTTTGGCTGTCAGCATAAATATAGGTATGTGCTTGGTCGTATCGTCATGCTTGAGCTCAGAGAGCACCTTCAACCCGTCTATATCCGGCAACATCCAATCCAGCAGGACTACGTCGGGTCTTTTCTGGCGCGCCAGTTCAAGACCGTCGACCCCGTCCGCAGCCAGATGGACCTCAAAACCATCCAGTTTCAGGTTGTAGTCGAGCACCGTGCGGATATGTTCTTCGTCCTCAACTACCAAAACAGAGATTTGCTCACTCATCGTATAGACTCCTTCCAAGCTTCCATCGAGTTTTTCACAAAATTAGCCGACTAACGTACCGGCTTTGGTAAAATCCAAAATAAAACCGACCGAATGCTTGAGAACGTCTCATAACCCCCAATTCAGAAACTCTACAAACAGATGCTTTTTAGCTCACCTGCTTGCAAAAAATCATCGGCATAAACAGAAGGCGGGTTAAGAAAAAAACATCTTTTCGAACTGAAAATATGTGGCCTGAGGATACCGAAGCATGCGAAGAAAATGTTTAATTAGGGCGATATCCGATGTTTGCGGTTCTGCTTCCACAGGACAGCTAAATGGTATTATGACAGGATTATGCATATTTTATTAGGATTGAAAATATTGTCGGTTTTGTTCAAGTCATGGTGGTGATATAGTCGATACACATATGTACAACCAATAGGGGGTATTTGTATAAGAGTAATGCAAGCAGAAGTCGCAGGAATTCGTTGACGAACTTATTTGGCCGTCATAGCGGCGTTTTAGTTTTGTTGGGAAATAAAGTCATAGTCTCTTGTTAGAAAACAGATTTGAAAGGGGTACGAATATGGACAAGAGAAAGCGTTTTTGGGCCGGGCAGGAGTTCTGGTTGAAGTTCGTAGTGAGCGTAACTTTGCTGTTATCATTTGGCGACGTGTGTCTTGGGACGGAAAGCGAGGGCGTGCAGCACTACAAAATGCTTTCAACCGTGGAGTATGCCGGCAATACTCAGTTCAGAAATCAAGTCGAGATGCTGTTTACTGTGAGGAAGGAATTCTTATCGGACGACAAAGTGAAGTACTCTATTTCAACGAATGATTTTGAACTGATTGGAAGCGAGATGGAACCTGGTGAGCGGTTATCTTCCAATGAACTTTCATTTGTTATTGATGGGAAAACGAGAGGTCTTACGGGATGCGGCGGAGATTTGGCATTGCTTGAGAAAGTGAACAATCAGTGTGTCAGGTCTTTGAAGAAAGTAACGAGGGAAAATATTGGAAAGACGTGGAAGCAATCCTTCAAGCTGTCGTTCCTGGATCATCTGCTTACCGATGAGTTGAAGTTTACATTGACGGCCATACAACTTAAAACGAAAGTGTTTGGCGAAATGATAGCCGTTAGGGCGTTGTCGGAGCCTTTCAGTGTGAAGGCTGTAAAGGAAGAGGGGGGTGTTGGTGATGTCAAATGCAGGATGAATGCCGTCTACGTTTTCGATTCGGGAATTGAGGATATCTATTTGAGCATATCTGTTTTCGAGGCAACGACGAAGATTAACGGTTCAAAGGAAACGCTGCGGTATGAGATAGCAACGTACAAGGCGGATTCTTCGGGTGCGGCGGTTGATCTAAGTGGATTGGGCAAAGAATTTGAGAAGTTTGTCAGGAAAGTTGGGCTGACAGGGAAGGCTATCAAGGTTAACAAAGAGTCATCGTTGCCTCAGTGGGCCCATTACGAGGGTTTGGCTGCTGCGCAAGTGACGAATCTGTGTGCGGCAACGGCCTGTGAAGGTGCCTTGAATCCCGTTGCATCGGTTTGTCTGCCTGCTGCTCGTACAATTGCGCTTCAAAGTGGGGGTAAATTGGCGATGGCCACACAATTGGGAGCTATAAGCGGCTTGCTGGTCAAAAGTATTCCCGGAGCGAGTGGAATGCAGGTAGCTGTTGCACCGGCAGCGTTTATGGGCGTTGGTTTGGGTACTGCCGGTGCCATTGCAGGTGGAACTGCTGGGACAATTGCTATTGCCGGCGGCGGTGGTGGTGACGACGGCGGGACCCGCAGTCCAAGTAGCTGACTGTAAGGTATTTCCTAAGATTTGTCGTAAGAGCGCGACCGCCTCAAGACTGAGGAATATCGGAAACGTGTGACATAGCTGTGGCTTATGCGTTTGTTGGCATCAAAGACTGGCATGGGCTAACTGCTGGCATTGGGGATTTCTTACCCACATCAGATTGCGTTCGAAATCAAGGACGAGCACGGTGTCGTGAAAATACTGCATTCCCAGAAGGCCTTGGGACTGGTCCATGAGGGGGCTGTCATTAGGGAAGATTGAAATCCTGGCGTTCTTTACCGTTCTGCGGCCGAGTCGGAATTCAGGAACGACAGCTTGCTTACAAGCCAGATGCCCGAAATATGGGTACGATTCTGTGGTTTTTTTTAGCTTCACATTCGGGATTTTCATACGGATTTGCTCCCACAGATCTTCGGCAAGGGCCAATCCCCGCCCGCTGCCGGTATCAAGCTGCAGCTCAATCTGCTCAGCGGCAACAGGAATCATCACAAAAAGGAAGGCGTTACCATGAAAATCTTCTTCAATTGAAAATGTGTATCGCTCCCACAGTTGCAGCTCTTTGGATTCAAAAATTTCGTTGTATGAGAATTCCACTTCTTTGTTAATGTTGTCGAAAATAATATATTTGAATTCCCGCAGAGCTGGCAGGCCCAAGATGATTGTTCGGTCTTGAGAAACACCACCGGCGATTGATAATCCGAACAAACCAAGCTTTGTGCATGGCTCGAGGTACAAGCAGGGCCAGTCGGTTAATGTCACGCTGCCTATTTGCAGTTCAGGGAGGTAGCAGAGTCCTAAACTATGGCCATTTAGTTTGTTTATTTTCATCGGGTAGATTGCCAGTTTGTTTTCCAGGACGTGAGTGTCTTTGACGAAAATGGGTTGTGACGCCCCTGTATCCAGGACGATTGGATATCTGTTTCCTGTATTCTGCACTGCGCCCTCAACTACCATGAAACGAGATGCGGAATAGAGGTTGTGGTATTTGACTCGGCAGGTGTTGTCCTGGACTATACGGCTGTCGATTTCCCACAGGTAATCACAGCTCCCATCGTTTCTCTGTATGACTTCGATTGAATACGGCCCAGCATTTGGTTCTATTAGTGATAGGTCAGCCCTATCTTCAAGGCTTCCGGCATTCAGGGCGACCGTAGAACATCCGGTTTGAAAACACAACGATAGAATCACTATGCTACTAAAAATCAATCTTTTCATCATCTCACCCCTCCGGCTTCTTCGCCACGAGCTATCTTGAGTTAAGCCTTTTTCTCTATTTTGATAGCTACGTTTGGCAGGTATTCGCGCTCCACCGTCCGCCGAATTTTGAATGCACAATCGCGCATCACACCGGAAAGGATGCTGCAGCTGTCATTTGCGAGCATCTCTTCGGTGTTTGCGAGGTCCAGTAAGTCATTAGCGATTCGCAACGCCTTGAGAATATGTTCATAGTACTGGTTTTCCATCTTTTGCCTCCTGCCTTTGGATGATTTTGGTTTCATTGGTACTAAAAGCAATAGATGTGCCAGGCGGTAAGAGGAGGCCATCCGGCAGTTGTAAATTCATTGAGGGAAAGCAGTTGCGTTAATGGATTTTTCAGAGAGCCTTAGGGGAATGTCTCATTTGGAAGTGATTCGTGAGACATTGAGAATATTGTAGTGGAGAAGTTATATGAAGGAGCTTTGTGCAGAGGAGGTCGTAAGGTCTGATCTATCAAGATGTTATGGGAGGAGTTGAAGGGGGTCGAAATGACTACGATGTTTCATTAAGCGCAGATGAGACACCGTGAATCAAATGAGACAGCTCAAGGATATATTTTAGCTTATGGTGATTTTGCTGGTTTCTTGGCTTTCTTGGAGGAATCTATAGAGGGTGGACCGTGACACTGCAAGTCTGGCGGCGGCCTCGACTTTGTTGCCGCCGGTTTCTTCGAGAGTACGCCATACTATATCGGGGTCGAGCTTGCGTTTTCGTGGTTTCTTCGGAGATGACAGAGTCCGTCCGGATGCTTTCAGAATGTTTGAGGGGAAGTGTTCGGGCAGAAGTAGATCATCTCTGCATTTTACGAGGGCGTATTGAAGGGCATTCTCAAGTTCTCGAACATTGCCGGGCCAGTCATAATCGAGCATAATATCGGTGGCTTCTTGTGATAGTGCTACGTTATGGAGGCCAAGGCCTGTCAAAGATTTCTTGAGGAGGTAGTCAGCGAGCAGAGGAATGTCGTTTCGCCGCTCGCGTAGTGGCGGCAGATAGAGCGGGACAACGCACAACCTGTAGAAAAGGTCGGCCCGAAATGTTCCCACAGCTACTTGCTCAGCGAGATTTTTATTTGTTGCACTGATGACGCGTACATCAACCTTTATTGTTTCCTCACCTCCCACCCGCTGAAAAGCTCCCTCCTGTAAAACGCGGAGGAGCTTGACCTGCATTGAGCCGGGAATATCGGCAATTTCATCCAGAAAAATTGTTCCTCCGTTTGCGAGTTCGAATCGTCCCTTTCTATCGCAAACAGCGCCTGTAAAGGAGCCCTTAACATGTCCGAACAGCTCGCTTTCTAGGACTCCCTCGGGCAGTGCCCCACAGTTGACCGGAACGAATGGTTTGTCGGCCCCGGCGCCCTCATTGTGAATAGCTGCGGCGACCAGCTCTTTTCCTGTACCGCTTTCGCCCTGAATCAACACCGGGACATTGACGTCAGCAAGTTCCCTGATGGTTTCAAACAATTCCAGCATCTTCGGGTCTCGTCCGATGATGCCGGCGAATGACTGTTCGGTTTTGAGCCGGCGGCGCAGTTGGGTCATCTCAGTGATATCCACAAATGAAAATACGATGCAGAGGGGTTCACCCAACTCGTCCCTGTCTTTTACCAGAAATGCAGAAAGCTGTAAATCTAACTTGGCTCCGTCCTTTCTTTTGCCTGTAATTTTGCCTATCCAGCTACCGCTGCGAAGTACGGTTTCTCTCATCCAGGAGGCCTTAGTCGTTCTGTACCAAAACTTGTCAGTTGACCGGCCGACAACTTCATCGAGTTTGTTATATCCCCACAGTTCGAGGAAAGAATGGTTTATGTACGTCAGACGGCCTTGCAGGTCCGTGATTGCGATGGGATTGATGGAAGATTCAACAACACGGTTCCTTATCCATAAATCTTTTTGAATCTGCTTTCGTTCTATGGCATAGCGCAGGCACCGCCGAAGAGCGTTGCTGTTTATGCATCCTTTAACCAGGTAGTCTTGCGCACCATGCTGCAGAGCCTTTATTGATAGTGCTTCATCATTCCGGCCTGTCAAGATAACGATTGGGATGCGTGGTACGTGGGCATGCAGCTTGACAAGGGTGTTCAAGCCGGAGCTATCGGGCAGTCCGAGATCCAATAGAACGACGTCAAAATCTTCGTTGCTGAGACTTTCCATGCCATCCGATAGTTTGCGAGCACATTCGAGGGTGTACGGACTATCTGTTCCTTCAGTCAACATTCCCTGGAACAAGCGCGTATCGACGGTGTCATCCTCGATTAGCAGTACTTTGACCTTCATTTCATCCATTCTGTTCCTCTTCGGACTAAATTTCGTGATTGTGAATCAGCGGTTGTCAATGGTCCTTAGGATGTTGATAAAACACCCTAGTGCTCTGTCTCAGGCAAAAGGATGGTTGGGAACCCTGTCATTCTGAGCGAAGCGAAGAATCTGGGTATCGTCAGCCAGATGCTTCGCCTTTCGGCTCAGCATGACAAATCATCAAATAATCTGCGACAGAGTACTAGGCGGGAAGCCTTAGCCCCCAGGTTCTCGGAGTTTCCCATTGTTACCGGTTTTTTCCGGATTCTATCTTTAATTTCGGTTTTTTTCGGTCAACACTTAATATGTAACTTACAGGCAACTACTGTAATGCAGTGATTTTAGAGGTTAGAGTACTCTGGTTTGCACGGAACTTGCTCTATTGACGCAAGATTTCACAGACGTTTAGCTGCTTTGAATATAAACGCCGCAGGCGTCGATGCGACATAAATCAACCTGAATAGAACCTTTTGCTGCTTTTGAGGTGCTGCTTTTTTCAGCCGTTGGAGCGGGCGGCGTACCGCGAAGAATTTGCGGCGTTCTAAGAGCCCGATAAAATTGCACATATTAGTGTAGAAAACAGGAACAAATTGGTTTTTTCGCCGGGAGATGGCGCAAAGAGCGGATTTCTCTGAAAGGCCCATAAAATTAATGCTGTGGCTTATGAAAAGCCGATAATAACGCTCAAGTCGAAATAGACAAAATTTGGCGTTCAACGAAATGGGGTTTGTAATTGGGGGGACATCAGGTGACAAAGCGAAGAGTTTGTGTCCTATACTGTAAAATGGCTTTGCCGGTGATGTTTGTACTCTGCGGGCTATGGCCTTCAGGGTGTGGGCCGAGACTCTCAAGTCCTGAGCAGGTAAGCGAGTTTCTGAAAGCCGGGCCAATCAAATCAGAACTCGATTTTAACAGTGTGACAGGCGTCAAGAGTCAGGTTGGGCCTTATCGAGTGATTTCGGGTGACATATTGGAATTCCAAATGCCGGCAGTTTTAAGGGTCATTTCGTCTGATTTGCCAGAATGGCTTCGGCCGTCATATGGTCACAAGGACGTTGAACCTTATTTGGTTAGGGTAAACCAGGCGGGGGCGATTACTCTTCCAATTATCGGGGGTATAAATGTTGGTGGTAGGACGCTTGCCCAGATAGAAGCATCAGTAATAGAGGCCTATTATCCGAAGTACGTTGTTAATCGTCCGATGGTGGTTTGTGAGGTATCGAAGTACCGAAGGGAAAACGAACGCGTTTTCGCTGTCATTGGACTTGTGAACAAGTCTGGTGTTTATCCGTATCCTCCGGATGTTCAATACAATCTGATGGAGTCGTTGGCGTTTGCTGGTGGATTTGATATGGTGGCAGATCCGCGCTATTTGAAAATTTATCGACAGGATGCGACAGGAAAAGTTGTATCGGCTACGCTCAAAATTGACGATAAGTCCCTCGCTGACGCGTATAGTCTTATGATAAAGCCAGGGGACCTCATATACGTAGACCATACACTGCATACGCGTGTCAATAAGCTTTTATCTGATGTGTTTCACATTTCAGTTGGTGTAGGGGGTAATTATTATTACAGATAGAATTTTGTGTTCGAAAAGAATTATGAATAACAGCACGATTGAAAATGGAAATTCGAACTTGACAGTGCCCCAGGGGTGTGGCCTGCCAGGAGGCGAAAATTTCTTGCAGATACTTTTGCGTCACCGTTGGATTATCTTGTTCACCACCATATTGTTTCAGCTTGCGGCGTTTCTGTATTTCCTCAAGGCTACCCGCATCTACATAAGTACATCCAGATTGTATGTTGAACAAACCGGCCCTAAAATCATCAACGAGTACGAAGGTGTCATGACCCGATCTAATAACTACCTCTACACACAAGGCGAATTGATAAGATCTACTCCCATTATTGCTGAAGTGGTTGAAGATGTTCAGATAAGACACCTAAGAACATTTGCGAATGTGGATAACTTAGTTGGTTATGTTAAGAAAAAGATGAAAGTTGATATTGGTAAAAGAGATGATATCATTACGGTATCGTTTGATTCCCCATATCCGGCAGAGGCTGCTCAGCTCGTCAACGCTGTCGTAGATTCGTATGTCAGATATCACTCAGCTCGCAAACGCAGCACTGCTTCGGAAGTGCTAAAAATCCTTCAGAAAGAAAAGGTTAAACGCGATAAGGAATTATCAGACAAATTCGCGGAGATGCTGGAATTTACAAGGGAAAATGGTGTAGTTTCTTTTGACAATAAAGGCGGGAATATCGTTTTTGAGAGATTAGCCAAATTGTCCAGTGCGCTAAGCGAAGCGCAATTGGCCGCTCTGACGGCAAAAGCTGATTTTGAAGCAACCAGGAGTATGAAGAATGAACCAGCGAAAATCAAGCAATTCGCTGCGGCTTCGGCCAGTGCAGGTGTACGTGTGTTTATCAACGACAGGGAAATTCAGTTGCGCTCCGAGCTAAGAAAAGCGGAGATGGAGTTAAAAGACGCAAGATATCATTGTACTGAAGACCATCCTTCAATCCAGGCAATCCATAGCAAGATTGACAGCATGAAGCAGGAGCTCAATGAGCAAGCGAAGGAATTTGCCGATGCCTATATCGAGGTGATGCGGCTAAGATGGATGGCAGCAAAGGAAAGAGAGGATGAATTACAGGCTTCGTTTGATGACCAGCATCAGGCGGCCCAAAATTTAGGTATTAAGACTACTGAATATTCTGTGCTCCAGTCGGAGTTAAAGCGATCTGAAAGAATTTGTGAGATTCTCGATGACCGCATTAAGGAACTCAATGTTACAGAGAATGTGGGGGCACTCAATATCAGTATATTGGAAGTCGCACGCCCTGCAAGTAGGCCCTCAAAGCCGCGAAAGGCGATTATGGCAATGGGCCTTACCTTGGGGCTTATGTTCGGTAGTGGCCTTGCTCTTCTTCACGACTGGATGGATTATCGGCTGCGATCCTCCGAGGAGATATTAGCTGTGCTCGGCATCCCGGTTCTTGGTGAGGTACCAACAATGTCAGAAGGTCAAAGGGTCATTGTGACCCAGGGCCATGAGGTGTGGCTCAAGCTCAAGTCTATTGTCGCTGAGGTATGGCTCAAGCTCAAATCTATAGTTGCTGAAGTGTCTCGGACAATGACCAGCGTTGTGTATTCCGCCAGTTCAAAACGCAAAGCAAAGCCGCAGGAGCTAAGCCTTTTGGCCCGTGCTGCGGCCTATCGCGCGGTACGTACTAACGTGCTTTGCGGCGGGATGCCTATGGGCAAAACAAAGACTACCGTTGTCAGCTCACCTGTCGACAGTGATGGCAAGAGCATGTTAAAAAAGCAGCGCATTATAGAACGTGGCCAGAGGGTGCGTTTAAAGCCTAAGTCTGTCGTCGCTGAAGCCTATAGAACGATACGCACCGCGGTGTTTTTCGGCGCACCTAAAGGAGAAGCAAAGACTATCCTTGTCACCTCACCAGCGCCAGGTGATGGCAAGACCACCCTCGCCAGCAACATGGCCATTGCGATGGCACAGGCCGGGCAAAAAACGCTTATCCTTGACGCTGATTTCCGCATACCTATGCAGCATAACATTTTCGCTATTGACAACGATAGGGGACTATCCAGCGTTCTTGCAGGAGAACATACCGTGGATGAGGCAATCCGGCCTGGCCCGGTCGAAGGATTTGATATCTTGTCTTGTGGGCCGGAAGTGCCTAATCCATCCGAGTTGCTCAACAGCGACACATTTGCGGAGACATTGAAGAGCCTTTCTCAGCGATACGAGCGCGTCATCATAGATTCACCACCGGTTGGTCCGGTTGCTGACAGCCAGATTATCGCTGCGATTTGTGACATAGTGCTGCTGGTCTTGAGGGCAGAGCGATCTACGAGAAGGCACAGCTACCAGGCTTGTGACACCTTGTTGAGCGTAGGTGCGCACATACTCGGTGCAGTTGTAAATGATGTTCCTCGGAAGCGAGGTCGCTATGGCTACAACAACGGTTACAGCCGCTACAGGGGTTACGGCTACTACGGTCACTATGGCTACTACGGCAAAAAGGAGAAAAATGCGGGGTAAGATTGAGCGATTATAATTGAGCAAATTATGGGGGCTTGCTTGTGGGGGTATTTTAGTTAATCGAATATGATACGGTCTTCAGATAATAACTTGGCTGGAACTAAAAAGATCGGGTCTAATGACTTTGGCCATCAGCGGTTTGTTGATATCCACTGCCACTGTCTTCCTGCTGTTGATGATGGTCCCGCTACGATGTCAGAGGCCCTTGCCTTGTGCCGGGGGCTGATTTACGATAATGTAAATGTTGTCATAGCTACGCCTCATCAACTGGGGGCATTCAGCAACTATAACGAGGCTGCAGAGATTAGAGAGGCGGTCTCGGTTCTGAATGAAGAGTTGGTACGTAACAGCGTCGCTCTTACTGTGGTGCCCGGCGGGGACGTCCGAGTGGACGAAAGGATATGTAACCTGCTTGAGAGCGACAGGATACTGACTCTTGCAGACGGCGGCAAATACATTCTTCTTGAGCTTCCTCACGAGGTATTTATAGATATCGAATCGCTGCTTGTGGAGCTGACCTCTTTAGGTATTCAAGCTATTATATCACACCCTGAGCGACATCCTGTTCTTGCGAAACAGCCTCAGATACTACTGAAGTGGCTGGAGCACGCGGTGCATTTGCAGGGGACTTGTGCGAGCCTGCTTGGCGACTTCGGCGTCATGGCTCAGAGGACTGCGTGGCAGTTTTTGAGCTCTAGCTGGTCTTCGCTGGTAGCAACGGATTCGCACGATTTGGACGGGCGAAAGCCTTGTATGAAAGCAACTTTCGACTGTATTAAAGCCAGGCTGGGGGAGACAATTGCGAGCCTTGTTTGCATTGATAATCCTTTGAGGGTGTTGAAGGGCCAGGATATACGGCGGATTTCCACTATCGGCACAAGGACGTGTAAAGATGAGACAGTATCGACCATTTCTTGACGAGACAAAAGTAACCCCAAGTCGGTTTGATGTTGTGATCGAATGGTTACTTGTGGCTCTTCTGGCGTTTATGCCTCTTGCATTTGGTGTCGTGCACGCCTGGAGCGAAGAGGTTGTCATCGCCATATCAGGGATTATTGTTGTCTGTTTCCTGCTCAAGCTTATATACTACCCACACCCGCGCATAATCTGGACCTGGGCTTATGTACCGGTAGGGTTGTTCCTACTTGTTGCGTCTCTACAGCTTGTTCCATTACCTGCGAGTTTTATAAGCATAATCTCACCCAATACTGCGACTCTCAAAACGGAACTTTTGGGTGATTTACCCAATGCTGATAGGTTGCTTGGGTGGATGACGCTTAGCTTCTATCCTAATGCCACGAGGCACGACCTGCGGCTGGTACTGGCCGTCGCTGGGGTGTTTGTGGTTGTTCTTAACGTATTCCGTCACCCGGACCAGGTGAAACGCCTCCTGACGGCAGTTGCGGTGATCGGCTGTATCATTGCTGTCGTCACTTTAGCGCAGAACCTTTTCGGAAACGGCAAGATTTACTGGTTTATATCCAACAGACACAGCAGAGGCTATTCAGGTCCATTCATCAACCACAGCAATTATGGCCAGTTTATGAATTTATCGATAGGGGCGGCGCTTGGTCTGCTTATAGTGAAACTGCATGAAGGTTTTATTGGCAAGAAGATAACGCCACCAGTTGTTTTCGAGTATTTGAGCTCCAAGTCTGCTAAACCATTGTGGCTACTCATGGCAGCCATAGGGCTTGGTGCAGCAACGGTTTTTGCCTCCTTAACCCGAGGCGGTATCGTCAGCATGTTAATTGCCCTAACCTTTACAACATTGCTTTTTACTTCTCGACGGTCTATGAGGGGATACGGCTGGATAATGGTTGTTATAGCGCTTATCGCATTTGCCTGTGTTTTGTATGTAGGTTTTGACGCTGTATATGACCGGCTGGCGGCCATCAGGGACATACACGAAGCTGGGGCTGGTCGGCTGCAAATGCTTGAAGACATAATGGTTGCGTGGTTTAGATTCCCGATACTTGGAACCGGCCTTGGGACACACTCAGTAGTTTATCCTATGTTCGACCGCTCAACGATAACCGCATTAGCTGCCCACGCGGAGAATGAGTACGCACAAACAGCGGAGGAAATGGGATTGGTGGGTTTAGTCTTGCTTATAATCTTTGGAATAATCATCTGGTCAAACTACGTGAGAAATATTCGCGGTACTAATCTGCCCATTTGTTCTGCGGTGTACGGACTCGGCTTTGGTATCCTGGCGATACTCATACATAGTTTAAGCGATTTTGGGCAGCACCTTCCGGCAAATGCCTGTTTGTCGGTCATATTCTGTGCTCTGCTAATAGGTCTGGCGCGGCAGGATAAGGATAGCAAGACGGTCGAAATCCGACCCGCTGCGAACTCGAGATTAATGTGGATTGTCGTGCTGCTCGCAGTGTCTGGAATTTGGGTACGGGCGTTTATCAGCGCTGATAACGCACGTGTTGCGGCGGCATATTGGGCCAAGGCTCTTGAAGTAGAACAAGGTATCAGGGAGAGAAACTGGCAGGCAACGGAAGCTGAGTATGCAGACTTAATCTCTTGTGCTGCTGCGGCGTCGAGCTATGAGCCGGAAAATATCAAATACCGGTACTGGCTTAACGTCTATCGCTGGCACTCAATAAGCAAAGTAACAGTGCCTCACATTGTAGGCACTGTTATCGACGAGGACTCGATACCGACTGCTCGTGATATAACAGAACAATTGAACAAAGCTCGGCTGCTGTGTCCTACATACGGACCAACCTATAGCGTTGTCGGCCAGATTGAAAAGTATGTTCTTGGTAATGACTCTGGTGAGGAGAGTATCAGAAAGGGTTTTCGCCTTGCACCGTGTGACCCGGTGGCGTGTTTTGTTGCTGGCTGCCTTGATATTTTGGAAGGACGCTCGGAAGAAGGTGTCCCGAAGTTTGCCCGGGCGGTTCAACTTGACGGCAGGTTATTCAACGATGTTGCCCGGATATATGTGAATTTTCTTAGCCGTCCTCACTTAGCTGTGTCGGCTGCGGGGGATGATATTGCGCATCTGAATTGTGTGGCGAATCTTCTCGAGGAAATGCAGTATAGCGACCTTGCCGAACAAAGCAGGGAGAAGGCAAAACACTTACTTGAGGCGAAATGTTCGCGGCCCGAAGCTCCCACTTGGGCTCTCGCGGCTTTAGGTGAGATATGCGCGAAGCAGCAGGATTATGAGGGGGCGATAAATTATTACCGTCGTGCTCTAACACTCGATTATGGCCAGGTTCAATGGCGATTAAGTCTGGCAAGGTTGCTGGCCAAGGCAGAAAAGATACCGGAGGCCGTGCAAGAGGCGAGGATATGCCTGCGGTTGCGTCCGCAGTGGAAGGAAGCGGAGAAGCTTGTTACGGAGCTTTCGGTGGACCCTGCGGCCTTCGGCGACGAGATTAGATTACCCTGATGCACTTCGAGAGTAGATTGATTCAATTTTTAAAATAAGGCTGAATATCTAAGGCAAGTGAGGGGGGGTCGGTTAGTACACCGACAGGGACGGAGTTTGCGCAGAGCTAATAGCCTGAAGGTGAAATCAATAACTGAAACATGAAAACTTATCTATACGTATATGTGGGCTCTACTATCTTAGCGGTCATATCGACGCCGATTGTTGTTCGCCTTGGTCGGAAACTGAACATCGTTGATGCTCCTGACGTGCGCAAAATTCATTCTGAGCCTGTGCCGCGTATTGGTGGCGTTGCGATTTTTATATCAATGATGGTGCCCATTATATTGTTGTTGTTCTTGCGTAACGTTATTGGCTATGGTTTTGAATTTGCGCAACCGAAAGTCCTCGCTTTGCTTGTTGCAGCCGGATTTATCTTCCTTGTGGGACTTGCGGACGACATCAGGGGACTACGGGTAAGGATAAAGCTCCTAGCACAGTTTATTGCTGCGTTGGGGATTTGTTACGTTGGTATTCGGATAGACTCAATTAGGATAACTGAGTCACTTGTCATCAATCTTGGCTGGCTCTCGTGGCCGGTTACTATCTTTTGGATTGTTGGTATATCCAATGCAATCAATTTTATTGATGGTCTTGATGGACTTGCTGCTGGTATTTGTGCAGTTACTTGTGGTGTTATTGTGGTACTTACTTTGTATTTTGGTCCACCTGTAATGACAATTATGATGCTGTCGCTTTTGGGAGCTTTGAGTGGTTTCCTATTTTTTAATTTCAATCCGGCTAAGATATTTATGGGGGACTCAGGCAGTCTATTTCTGGGCTTTACTATCGCGTCTTCGAGCGTGTTATGTGCGGCCAAAGCCGAAACTCTCGTTGGATTAGCATTGCCGGTTCTGGCACTGGGGATACCTATTTTTGACACTCTTCTCAGTATGTTGCGGAGGTTTCTTGAGCGCAGATCCGTATTTTCGCCTGATCGCAGTCATTTCCACCACAGGCTTTTGGCTCTTGGCCTTCACCAGCGGCACGCGGTGATTACGGCGTACATACTAACACTGCTTACTGCAGGTTTCGGAATGTTTATGCTCTTTACGCGCAATGCTCAGACCATAATACTTTTTGTATGTATAGTGCTTCTTCTTGTGATGGCATTTAGAATCGTAGGAGCAGTCCAGCTTTGGGGAACGATAGGAAGTTTGAAGCGGAAATATGTTACCTCCCATCAAACGAAAAAAGAAATAGAGAATTTTGAAAAGGTCGAGCTTTACTTTCGTCAAGCTGAAGTTTTTGACCAATGGTGGGAGGCAGTTTGTTTTGCTGCGGATAAGATGGATTTTGTCGGCGGCACGTTGCCTTTGACCAACCGCGATGGGACTCAGCGAATGTTAGCGTGGGGTAAGAACGGCGAAGACATTGTGACCAGTGACATTGTCAATGTGAGCTTACCGATTCGTGACCGTCGTGCTGGTCCACCGCTTGTTATGAAAGTTCGGATTCACGCCAATGGTTCTCTGGAGTCGGCTGGTCGGCGGGCAGCACTTTTTGGCCGGCTTCTTGAAGAATATAGTGTTGCAAATCTGACCGGATAAAACGAAAAATACTGAAATGGTGGAGTGTGAAAGCGTGAAGCACCTGATTAAAAACTCGAAAATGAAAGAAAAACGACTAATCACACGAGAAAATTTAAAGCAAGCCTGCCGCTTTCACAGTTTTCAATGAAAACTAATCCCCTAATCGGAGTAATAATCCTCAATTATAACGGCTACGAGCTTACTAGGGAGTGTCTTAACTCGGTGAGAAAGTCGACGTACCGTCCGCTTTCAATTCTTGTTGTGGACAATGCATCGACAGACAACTCAGTGTGTAATCTTAAAAAATTGCTCCCGGCTGACAACCTCATTGAGCTAAGTGTAAATGGCGGTTATCCATACGGTAACAATGTCGGAATTGAGCATGCATTTTGCAGAGGTGCTCAGTATGTCCTCATAACAAACAACGACATCATAGTAGATCGAGATTGCATCAAGTATTTGTATCAAGCCATTTCACACGACAAAACGATAGGCATAATCGGTCCAAAAGTGCTATATTATTCAAGGCCTGACACAATAAATTACGCAGGTATTAAAGGCTGCATAGGTAGAGCAAGATATAAACGGATTGGGCTAAATGAGACGGACAATGGGCAGTATGAAGGGCTTGTCGATACCCTATATCAAGACGGGTGCGCTCTGTTATTAAGCAAATCCTGTTATGAAAAAATTGGAGGATTTGATGAATGGCTCTGG
>SMTZ1_10003629_pt1 | contig 15511 bp, 16 predicted proteins | sample DeeMarSWOR136_30_FD_25667 | JGI IMG/M metagenome (IMG submission 25667)
GGACGGCATAGGTTTCAACCAGAGCAGCCATGATCACCGGCTTCATCAGGTCTTTAGGCTGCTTGGCGACCATGTAGACACCAGAAGCACACACTTTGCCCTGATGAATCCCGGATACGAGCCCCGCAAAAGCCACGGGAAAGCAGGCAATAAGGATCTGCCATCCCTGGTAAACCGATGCGGATTTCAAAACGTCCCCGACTAGACCCAGCTTGAGCATGACCAGGAAAGCGCTTAAGAATCCGTATATTCCCTGAGTGCCAGGAAGGGCCACCAGCAGCAGTAGGCTTCCGAACTTCCCCGGATCCTCACTCATAACTCCACTTGAAGCCTGGCCGGCAAGCCCGACACCGATAGCTGAACCGATCCCTCCGAGGACAACAGCCAGAGCTCCTCCAAAAACAGCCAGTGTAAAGCCTAACGCCATTTCTTCCACCTCCTTATATTCTCATCAGTCATGTCTATTCAGATAAATTCAACAAATTTGCTCTTCAGCTCAAAAGGCTTGAACGGGCTGCCACCCGCTTTGAAGAACTTGCTGAAAAATTCGACGAACTGCAGACGCATGGAGTGGACAAACCCACCCAAAAAGCTGATCCCCAAATTGAACAGATGGCCGCCGACAAAGATCAAAGCGGCTAACAGCCAGCCCACCCACGGAATACCGAGGGCTGTCTGGCAGAGGTTGTTGACCACCATGGCAATTACCGTGGTGGCCAGGCCCAAGGCCAGAAGTCGCGAATAGGAAAGGACATCGGCCAGATAGCGCGAGATGTCATACAAGCTGTACAATCCCCCGAAGAACCGGGCAAAAGGATTGCGGCTGGGGGAAGCGAAGAGAACAATCCCGGCTGCTCCCGCAAGGGAAAGGATACCCCAGATGGATCCTCTTTTCGCCAGATAGAGAACAAGCGAGGGAAGCAGCAACAGCCATCCTCCCTGGACAAATAGGGCCTGGAGATAGCGCTTGTTTATTATGCTGTTGATCATATTCAACAGGGTTCCAAACCAGACCTGAATGAAGCCCAGAGCAAGAGCCAGATAGAGAAAGGACAAAGGATCCTGAAGAGGGTCCAGGACCATCAGCGGGCGGATAGGGAAGCCGAACCAGCCCCCCACCAGCGTCCCCAGAACAACCGTGGATACTCCTAAAAGCGCAAGCAGCTTCAAGAACTGGAGCAGCCCTCCTCTGGGTTTGGCAAATTTAATGAAGAGGAAGCTCAACAGAGCCACCAGCAAACCATAGCCTGCTTCACTGACACACAGGCCCACAAAAAGGAAAAAAAATGGAGCCAGGGGGAGAGTGGGGTCGAAAGAGCCGCGCTGGGGAAGGCCGTAGAGTTTGGTGATAAGCTCAAAGGGCTTTCCCGGTTTCGGATTTTCCAGGATGACAGGAGGGTCTTCCTCAGGAAGAGGATCACGAAAATAAAGTTCTGTCACCTCCGAAAAAGGTTGGAGCTTGGACTTGATCTTTTTGACGTCTGAAGAGCAGACCCAGCCTTCCAGGTAAACAACGCGCTCCGTTTCTCCCAAAAGACCCGAACAGAAGATCCTCTCTTTTTCATTCAAAAGAACATCATGGACGCGCATGAGCTGTTCCCGATGCTCGAACAGCTTCTTCTCTTCTTTCTCCAAATCTTCCAGCATTAGCCTCTTGCTCTGCATCTCTTCATCGATCTTCCTCATGACATCTTTGACTCTATCCTGCTCCTCTGTTCTGCTCAACAAAGGCTCAGTGATCTGTACGGGCTCGGTGAAATAAAAGGGCGCAAAATGCAATTCCCTGAGAATCTGTTCCATGCGCTCTCTTTCCTGTTTATGAAAAACAAGCAGAAGATAATATCTTCTCTTGTCACCGCTGACCATTTCATACCAGAGGGCCTCTTCACCGGGCACCTTCTGTAAGTCCTCGTAACCGGAGACAGGCAGCGAACCGATGAGGACCTGCGTCGTTTCCGTGGGTTTCAATAATCCCAGAGGAAGTTCTAAACTTTTAAAAGGATCCAAAAATTCCATTTCCTTCTTCAGGAACTTGAGCTCTGAAAGGAGCTCATTCTTTTTCGCTTCGATCCTTTCTACCTCATTCAAAACGGAAAGATAATCAAACCCAAGAGCCTCTTCTCTTTTCTCGCGTTCTATCTGAGTCTTTGGCGCAAGGAGTCTTTTAACAAATCCCTTTTCTTCCCAGCGGGAAAGATAATCCAAAGCATGAGATAAGCGGTAAAGATTATGCTCCAGTTGATAAACATCAACAGCAGAAGAATTGAGACCCAGCTCCTCAAAATCTGTCCTTTCTACCTGAACAAGGCCCTCCTCTTGAAGAGCGGAAAGGATCTCCATCTTCACTCCCGAATGGGCAACAACCTGAAACTTCTGGACTTGAGCGATAGACATGGGCTAGAATTCTCCTTTTTCCATGAACCGTTTTATCCTTTCTGAAATCCTATCAACGGCTTTGGACATGTTCTTTTGTGCTTTGTTCTCTAGAGAAACGATTTCCTCCTCAGCGTCTTTTCTTATTCTTTCCGCTTCTTTTTCCGCTTTCTGGATCAAGGCCTTCTTCTGCTCCTCGGCCTTCTTCCTGGCCCGGGCCAGATGCTGCTCCTTTATCTTTCTTGCTTCATCATGGGCATCCTGAATGATTTTCATAGCCGTCTTTTCCCGCGCTTCTCTCACGATCTTGCGGGCTTCCTCTTCAGCTTCTTTGATCCGCTGGATGGCGGCAACAGCACTGCTGTTCTTTGTGTCTTCCTTCATCATGAAAGCCTTTCAAAAAGAGAAACTCTAACCGCTGACGATTAAAATAATAATTTAGGACGTCTTCCTGCGCGGTTTTTTATTGATTAAGATGCAGGATTTGAAAGAGTTATTATATCCAATGGATATCTCTTTTTAAAGTGAAAAAAATTTAGGGCAAAAAGTCTGGATAAAGATAGTAAGACTTAAAATCCATCTTCTTCTGTTTCGCTTTCCTTTCCAACGCCTTGAAAGGCGATCTATAATCAAACAGAGAGGACCGAAAAAGCACGAACGAGCCTGCTTTGATGATATCGCGCAGCAGCGAATAGTCCAATCCCTTCTCGACATGGAGAACTAACCTTAAGCCAGCAGAAATGGCCTCTTTCAACCTGTCCAGGACAAGAGCCCTGTTTTCCGCTTCCCTAAAAACTTTCTCGGTCGCGTGAAACCAGACGCCGTTTCTGGCCAGCTCTTCAAGAGAATCCTCCACAGCACCATGGTGGTAATAGACCAGCCAGCTCTTCCCTTTCCGGCAGGAAAAGGCCAATTCACCAAGGCGGTTGATATCCCTCTCCCTTTCCCTGTTGGTAAGATGAAGGTAGATACCGTTCCTTCCCATCTCCAGGAGAGTAAAAAAGGCGAGAGGGTGGGTGTCTTCCTCAGGCTCAAAAGGCCCGTGATGGAAATAGGCCAGAACAGCGCCTCCTCTCCGGCAGGACCTATTCACAAGCTCCAGGTCCAGAATATCCGTCCTTGCCTCATCTGAACTGTAGACGTCGGCTCCCGCTTCTCCTAGCCATTCAAGCTGGAAACGATCGAGCTTTCCCGAGTCGATCAGGCGGAAACGGGAGCCTCCTCTCCGGCAAAGCCTCACCTCATCCAGAAGATCCGAAAAATCGTAGAGGTCATCCCTGACCGTGATGTCTTCACCCTTCGCAGCCTGGGAAAGAAGCTCCAGTGTTTTTCTCCCGGGCTCTGCCTGGGCACTCTTCCCGTTTTCGTTTTCCATCAGCAGCCTATCCTTCTCCGGTCTGAACTCATTTTCGCTCCTTTGGATCTCAATCCGGCAACCGAGAATCTCGAAACATATAGCACCGCCCAGCGGGGATGTCAAGAATCTTGAGGAGGATCTCTATCTCCTTGACAGTGAATTATGAAGATAATATCTGCGGAGGCGCCGGTTACTCTTTATCCGAAGCCCATGGTGGCGGGTGGGAGGGTCTTGGCTTGGATAAGGGGGAACCGGCGCCTCACTTCCCGATTGGTCGGATGTTTCTCTTGCCCATTATGGGAACGTTCCCTGCGGGGATACTCTTTTCTTTCGCTGGATATAAAAAAGGTATAGAAGGGTGTCCCCCTCGGGAGCCTCCCCAATAACTTGAAAAAAACAATCTTATCTTTTATCATCTGGCTGAGTATCCAGACGATGGAAGAAAGCCTCGTTCTCTTTTCCGGCGGAATAGACTCAACCACAGCCCTCTTCTGGGCGCTCGGCCGATGCGAGAAAGTCCACACCTTGACTTTTGACTACGGGCAGCGTCACAGCATAGAGATCCACATGGCGGAAAAACTCGTCCAAAAACTGAGTGTCCCTCAAAAGGTGCTTCGAGTCGACCTCAAACAGATCGGAGGATCGGCCCTCACCGATGCTCATCTCCCCCTTCCCCAGTATGTGAATGTGGACAAGATCGAAGAAGGACTGCCTCTGACCTACGTTCCTTTCCGGAACGGAATATTCCTGGCCATGGCTTCAGCCTGGGCTGAAGTGGAAGGGATCAAGGAAATCGTCTGCGGATTTCATGTCATGGACTCCCCCAATTATCCCGACACCCGGGAACAGTTCGTGAAGTCCATGGAAGAAGCCGTCAATCAAGGCACACGAATCCTGCCTGACCAGGATAGGATCCAGATCACCGCCCCCTTTGTCAACATGAAAAAGTCTGAGATCATCAAGGAAGGGCTCTCTCTCGGTGCTGACTATTCCTATTCTGTCTCCTGCTACGCCGGAGCGGAAGTTCCCTGCCAGAAGTGTTCTGCCTGTATCCTCCGCAAGAAAGCCTGGGAGGAAGTCGGACAGAAAGATCCGCTCATCCTCAGGTTGGAGAAAGAGGGGAAATTATGAGCTGGACCCTAAGAGTCAAGGACAAGTTCCAGGCAGCCCATTATTTAAAAGAATACCAGGGAAAGTGTGAGAAAACCCATGGCCATACCTTTCAGGTCGAGGTCGAGGTAGAAGTGGGCCAGCTCGATAAGGCTGGTATCGGCATCGATTTCACCAAGATCAAGGAAAAGCTGTCCGCTATCCTCCCTGACCACACCCATCTCAACGAGGTCTACGATTTCAACCCCTCGGCAGAGAATCTGGCGCGTCACTTTTTCCATGAATTAATAAAACATCTCCCCGTAAAACGAGTGACTGTCTGGGAATCCGAAGATGCCTCAGCCACCTATTCTGAGAGCAACTGAGATATTCTTCTCCGTTCAGGGCGAAGGTCTCCGGCAGGGCGAACCCACCATCTTCATCCGTCTCACAGGCTGCAACCTGAAATGTTCCTTTTGTGACACGAAATATGCCTGGAAAGGAGGAAAACCGTACACCAGTCCTCAGATACTGGAAGAGGTCACCACCATACGCCGAATCTTTCAGGCTGAGTGGGTCTGCCTCACAGGAGGAGAGCCGCTCTTACAGGACCTTGCCGAATTGGCCGCAGGGCTTAAAAAAGAAGGCTTCCAGATCCAGGTTGAAACCAACGGCCTTCTCTATCAAGATCTGCCTGTCGACTGGTACTCCATCTCTCCCAAACCGGAAAATTACGATTACCGTCCCGAGTACAGAGAAATAGCAAAGGAAGTGAAGATCATAGTGATCAGGGAGTTGAATATCGAACCGATCCGCCGCCTGAGAAAAGAATTCCCTCCGGAAATCCCCATCGTCCTCCAGCCCCAATCCAACAAAAAATGGAGCCTGTCTCTGGGAAGGAAGCTGATCAGCCAGTCTGCGAAGGAAGGGCTCAGGAACATCCGGCTCTCCTGCCAGCTTCATAAGATCTATGGCCTGAGGTAGAACCGCGCAGTATGAACCTGGCGCTTGATTTCACCCCTTTCGATGAGAAAAGACCGCAAAAATCACCCCGAGAATCATCACCAGAGGCGATTGATTAACTTTTCAAGATATGCAAAAATCACCAAACTCACGACTAATAAGACGAGAGATATCAATCCACACTTATAAATCTTTCGCGATATAAAACATAAAATGTATGATGAATCGTGTTGCCGGGCAAAATCGAGATCCGAGCCGTTAAAATGATCTGATGTTTAAAAAAATCAAAATTCCATGGCCAGTCATAATCAGTGCTCTGTTTGTTTTTATTTTTACCAATTTGATTTCTTTTTTCATCTTTGAACATATTCCCCATATCAACGACGAAATCGTCTATGTCTTTCAAGCTCAAATTTTCAAGCTGGGCAAACTCTATCATGCCTCTCCTTGCGGCAGGGAATCTTTCGATTTCACCCATATGATCAACAACGGGAAGTGGTACAGCCAATACCCACCCGGATATCCCATGCTGCTTCTCATAGGGCTTCTGCTGAACGCTCCCTGGCTGGTGAATCCTCTTTTTGCGGCTTTTTCCATAATAGCCTTTTATTACCTGGGTAAAGAGATCTACGATGAACAAGTCGGCCTTCTCGCTGCTGTATTGGGATCGATTTCGATCTGGTTTCTCCTGATGTCGTCATCCATGATGTCTCACACTACCTGCATGTTTTTTTTCACAGTCTTTCTGCTGTTCCTCTTCCGCTCTCTCAAAAAACCTTCAGTGAAAAACGGTCTGTTGGCAGGAGTGGGACTGGGCATGGTTTTTCTCATCCGACCGTATACAGCGCTTTTCATATCCATACCTTTTTTACTACTGTATGCCGTTCGATTGCTGAAGAATTTCCGCAGGAACCTCAAAAACGCAACCGCATTCGTCCTGGTAGGCATTCTATCCGTCTCTCTTCTGCTCGTCTATAACTATTTCACCAACGGAGATTTCCTGACCTTCGGCTATGAAATAACTCACGGAAAGGCCCACGGCATAGGCTTCGGCAAAACCGGGTACACGGATATCCCCCACACGCTCTATCTGGGCTTCACCCAGATATTTGACTATCTTAAAGCTTTGAATAAAGACCTGTTCGGATGGCCTTTATCCTCTCTTTTTGCCCTGATCCCTTTGTGCTTTCTCAAGAGAATTGATCCTGAATCCAGGAAGAAGGACCTTATCCTTCTCTCCGGCTATTTTTCTCTTTTAGCAAGTCTCTTTTTCTTCTGGGGGACATACATTTTGATCGGAGCCAGGATGAGCTTCGAAGCTATTCCCATCTTTTTGCTGCTTAGCGCCAGAGGATTGACTGAAGCTCCAAACCTCATTCTGAGCAAATTCAGAAAAATTGACAAAAATACTCTGAAAAAAATAATGGTAGCCGTCTTGATCATCTTCACGGCCTTCGCTTTTTGTATCCGCTTCCCCCGCTGGATCTGGCCCCCAGAGACAGAATGGTACTACCATGGCTACGGCAATAAATTCGCCGCTGTGACCTCCAGCATCAACCGCACCCTCGAATCATTGGATTTGAAGAACGCCCTGGTGATAATGAAGTTCATCTACCATCCCATAGAATATTTTCCCTATGGCTGGTGGGGCTCGGGATTTCTCTACAACGATCCTCAACTGAAAAGCAGGATCATCTATGCCCGGGATAGAGGAGAAGAAAATAAAGATTTATTTCAGTGTTTTCCTGATAGAGAATTCTATCTCTATCATGGAACCCTAGAACAGGGGATGCTCATTCGGTTAAAAGAAGAAAAAAACAGACTTGTACTTAAGGATCCTGTACTTTCCGGCAAAACAGGAAAAAGATACGTGGAACTCATCGATAATCCTCGCCAGTTTTACAAGCTTTATTCTCCCCAGTATTCGAATTTCATTGAACATATCTATGAACAAAACCATTTCACCGATGTGGATGTTCCCTTTTTAGTCGAAAACGGGAAAAAGCATATTCATCAAAGAGACTATGAAAAGGCCGCGTTATTTCTTGAGGCAGCCCTCCAGATTGAAAAACAGCCGGAAGTCAGGAATCAGGTCCTCAACTACCTGGTGACATGCTACCTTAAGTCCGGGAAAATAGAGGAGGCAAGAATCATCACCCACAGATTGGAAACAAGAAAACTGGCAAAACTCTACAATTTATTTCCGGAAAAGGGTTTCTAATGCCCCATGGAAAGGATAACGGCGTCATGAACATCATCATTGCCGGCGCTGGACCGGCGGGACTGACGGCAGCCTACGAGGCGTGCAAGAAGGGGCTGAATCCGGTGATTTTCGAAAAGGAACAAGAAGTCGGCGGTATTTCCAAGACTGTCAATTATAAAGACTACTTGTTCGACATCGGAGGCCACCGGTTCTTCACCAAATATGATGATGTAAAGAAAATATGGAATGAAATCCTGGGAGATGACTTCCTCATCAGGCCCAGGCTATCAAGGATCTACTACAATAATAGATTCTTTTATTACCCTCTGAAACCCCTTAACGCTTTGAAAAATCTAGGCCTGTTCAATTCTATCTCGGTTATGCTGAGCTATGTTCTCTCCCAGATCCGCCCCTATAAAAACGTCAAGAATTTCGAAGAATGGATCTCGAACAAATTCGGCAAGAAATTGTTCAACATATTCTTCAAGACCTACACGGAAAAGGTCTGGGGAATTTCCTGCAGAGAAATACAGGCGGACTGGGCCGCCCAGAGGATCAAAAGCCTCTCTCTGGGAAAGGCCATCTTGAATTCAATCGGTTTCCTGGGAAAAGGCCGTGTGACTACCCTCATCGATGAATTCCAGTATCCCAGAAAAGGCCCGGGCCAGATGTGGAATACTGCCAAGAAGCTCATAGAAGAAAAGGGAGGAAAAGTCGAGCTCAACACTTCAGTGATCCGAATCATCAGAAAGGACGATAAAATCGTTTCCGCGCTGGTAAAAAACAACGGCTCTCTTCAGGAGGTCAGCGGAACTCATTTCTTATCAACCATTCCTCTAAGAGAATTAGTTCAATCCATAGAGCCAGCTCCCCCCGACAAAGTGCTCAAAGCCGCGCAAGAACTGAAATACAGAGATTTCTTCACAGTGGGTTTGATCATAGACAAGCCTTCTATTTTCCCGGATAATTGGATATACATCCATTCTCCTGAAGTCAGGGTCGGCCGGATCCAAAACTTCAAGAACTGGAGCCCGGAAATGGTCCCCGACCCACAGATGACCACACTCGGACTGGAATACTTCTGTTTCGACACGGATGAAATCTGGAAAAAGGATGATGAAGAATTGATCGAAATGGGAAAAAAAGAGGCTGCTCAGCTCAAATTCGCCAGCACTGAACAAATACAGGACGGGCTGGTCATCCGCTCGCCCAAGACCTACCCTATTTACGATGAAGGCTACAGGGAAAGAATCGAAGTTATTCAAAACTACCTGTTATCAATCAAAAACCTGCAGACAATCGGACGGAACGGCCTTCACAGGTACAACAACCAGGACCATTCGATGTTGAGCGCCATGTTTGCCATACGGAACATCTTGGGCGAAAAGTGCTCTGTCTGGGACATCAATATCGATGATGAATATCATGAAACAATCGAGAAATAAAAAAGGGCAATTTTTGAGTCCAGAGAATTCTTTCATATCGGGAATCGATGACCTGTAAAATTCCGGAAAAATGAAACTCAAAAATAATTCAACAAGCAATAGCATCGTCAAGCATGTGAGAAGTTTCTTCTTCGATAAAAGCGATAAAACATCAATCCAGCTGTTCAAGTACTTCTTTGTCGGAGGAATTGCCTATACAGTGGATTTTGGCTCTCTTTTTATTCTAACAGATCTAGTCAAAATCCATTATCTGATCTCAGCCGCTATCGCTTTCACCCTGGGGCTCATCACAAACTACAGCTTGAGCATCATATGGGTTTTTTCAAAAAGGACTGTTGCCAACAAGAGGTTGGAATTCATTTTATTCTCGATCATTGGCCTGGTCGGGCTGGGTCTGAATGAAGTCATCATCTGGTTCTTTACGGAATGGGTCCATTTTCATTATTTGATATCCAAGGTGTTCTCCACAGTCGTGGTCTTCTTCTGGAATTTTTTTGCGCGAAAAAAAATTCTCTTTAGTTAATACCATTCAAGGTAAAAGGAAATGAAACCGAAATGTGTTCTCAAGATATTGGCCATTGGAATGATCGGAGGTTTATTGGGAGGGCTGATCAAGACTCTTCTGATCAGCTTATCTCATCAATACTTCCATTACAGGATGTACCGCCTCATTCTTTTCAATCTCAGCAAGTTCATCAATAAAGGCGTCATTTACGGGCTCACCATCGCGGTGGGTCTTATCCTGTTGATAACCGCGATTTCTTTCCTCTGGCAAAAAACACTTCTGTCCTTCTTGGATGTCAAAGTCAATCCGAAAAGGAAAATAAATCCCCTGATACAAGGATTCTCTTTTGTTCTAATATTGGTTTACTTGATCTACCAAATCCTCAGATACATCCGCAGCCCGATCGATCATATGCCAGTCCTTCTCGGCCATTCCCTGTTTGTGCTATTACTCTTTATCCTTGTCCTCCGCTTGAATAAAATCGACTTAAGCGGAGTGAAGCCCAAACTCATCGGCCTTACAGAAACTTCGGGAATGAAAATCATTGCCGTATTGACCATCCTGGTCTTTGCCTTCATCAATTTGGCCGCTCTCAGTCAAAAGATCTTTGTGTCTCGCTCGCGGCCTAACGTGTTGCTTTTCTTATGCGACACCCTCCGGGCTGACCATCTCGGCTGCTACGGCTACACCCGGCCTACCTCTCCCCGCATTGATGAATTTGCCTCAGGAGCTCTCCTCTTTGAGAATGCCTTGAGCAGTTCTCCCTGGACAAAACCCTCGATGGGGAATCTGTTCACCTCCCTGTATCCTCATCAGCATCTGGCATTTTATTGGGAAGACAATCTCCAGAATGAATGTCTGACTCCGGCAGAGATCTTCAGGAATTTCAATTACTCAACCTTCGCCATCCAGACAAACGTTCTGGTCACCCAATATTACAATTTTCATCAGGGCTTTCAGCGCTTCGATGAGATAATTTATGAAAAAGCGGATAAGGTCACAGAAAAGTTCAACTCCTGGGTTAGAAAAAAAAGGAGCAAGCCTTTCTTTGCCTATCTCCATTTCATGGATGTTCATCTTCCTTACGAGGCTCCGATGGAGTTCAACAGAATTTTTGAACCAGAGCCGATAGATTCTGTGCTGAATGATATACCCGGCGCTTATGAAGTCAGGATACTCAATGAGGTCGGTTTATCGCCGCAGGACAAACAGCACTTCATCAACATGTACGACGCAGAGATCCGCTACTTCGATCACTACTTTGGACAGATAATCGACAATCTAAAAAAATTGGGCATTTTTGAGGACACGATCATCGTTTTGACGGCTGACCACGGGGAAGAATTCTGGGATCATAACGGCTGCGAACACGGTCACACTCTCTACAATGAGCTCATCCATATTCCCCTGATCATCAAATACTCCTCAAAACTCCAGTCCAAAAGGATCAAAACATACGTGAAGCTGCAGGACCTCACTCCCACTCTGTTGAATATGTGCAGGATAAAGAACACAATCGAATTCAGGGGACGAAATTTATTCCTGGACACCAAAAGCGGCAAGCCCCAACAGGAAGAGATCTTCTTTGAAGCCATTGGATTCGGGGCTGAAAAAAAGGGGGTCGTTAAGGATGGCTGGAAACTGATCGAAAACACAGGCAAAAAAGATGAAGACGCCCTGGAGCTCTTTCTTGAAATGACGAGATACATAATGCCAGAATATGAGAAAGGATATGAGCTCTACAACATCAACCAGGATTTTCAGGAAAAATACAATCTCATAAATGACCGCCCCCAGATTTTCGAGAGGTTGAAAACGTATTTGGAACTCTTCAAGTCAGAATCCTTCGAACGGAGAAAGACCAAAGACAAAGACCGGGAGAAAAAACTGAAGCATCTCAAATCCCTGGGTTATGTAAAATAGAAAATCTCCTCGCCCCGAGACAAGTCACTCCAAAATTAAAAAGTCTCCCCTCCCAGCAGCAATCAATATTATTAAGAGTCAGAAGTGGTAATTCAGCTAGACTCGTTCCCTCTTTTGAAAAAAGCGATAGCCGAACCGGGTGAGATAGACTCCAGCTAAGATGACTAAAGCTCCGACTATCTGTAAAGAAGTGATCCGTTCTGAAAGAAAAATATATGCGATCAACACAGAAAAAACGACATTGATGTTTCCGTATATGGCGGTCTTGCTGTTCCCGATCCGTTTCACAGAGGAATACCAGATAACGTAGGAGATGGCGATGGCAAAGACACCGGAGTAGAAAAGGAAACCCCAGCCTTGAAGTGACACTTCGCTCCACGAAATTTTGATGATATCCCAAGCAGCAAAGGGAATGTAAAACACCGTCCCAAACGCCAAGGTGAGAGAGGTCCACTTCAAAGGAGAGATTCTTTCCAAGTATGGTCTGGAAAAGACCGTGTAGGCTGCCCAGCAAATGTTTCCGGCGAAAATCAAAAGATCTCCCCTTACACTTTCCCAAGTCAACTGAAAGCCTGCTCCCTGTTTTGTGATAACAAGATAGAATCCGACTAAAGACATCAAAATTCCCAGCCATCCTGCCCAATGAATCTTCTCGTGTTTCAACGCAGTGCTCAGGAGAGCGATGAGGATAGGTGTGATGGCCATGATGATGGAGGTGTTGGAAACCTTTGTCCAGTTCAGGCCGTGGATGAAAAGCAACTGATAAGCTGTATGCCCGATTATTCCCAGCCCCAGGGCTGCCCAGATATCCTCTTTTTTGAGACGAAGGCCTTCACCACTGGCCGCCAGGACGATGATCAAGAGCAAAGCCGAAAAAAGCAACCTGAGCCCGTTGAATCCCAGAGGAGAGAATTCGCGCAGAGCGATCTTGATGACCGTGAAATTGACCGCCCAGATCAACACAGCCAGCAGCATGAACAGGTCTATAGCACCAAGCTTCTTGTGTTCTTCCATGTGAATAGAGAATTATAAGGGATATGGCAGGGCAAGAAAAGATAAATATGATTTTTGAGGCAGGGTAGAGGAGAAGGCTGGGAGAAAAAGGAGGATATTAGCCTGAGCTCTTTCTGGGCCGGGGATAATGAGCCTCGACCACAGACTTCAGGCCGCCTCTCGGATTGAATTCACCAGTCACCACCGCCTTCACCGGCTGACAGGCTTTAACCACATCCTTCAGGATGCGGTTGACCGCATTCTCATAAAAAATTCCCAGGTCTCGATAGGCGAGCAGGTACATTTTGAGGGATTTAAGCTCCAGGCAATGCTTCTTCGGGATATAGCGGATGACGATCATCCCGAAATCGGGCAGGCCGGTTTTGGGACAGACAGAAGTGAATTCAGGATATTCAACCCTGATCTCGTAATCGGGAAACTGGTTGGGAAAAGTCTCGAGGAGCGGCAGCTTCTCCTTCAATCCTGCCTTGGCTTCCTTCTCGGTCATGCGAGCCATGATCTTATCTTTCTCAATCATTTTCTTATCAGAAGTATATCCCAACTTCAGGGAGAAGACAATCCTGTCAGAGTGAGGCCAGGGCCCTGAAAATCCTTTGTTTGATCTGAGCTGGAAAAGAATCCAGCTTCACCTAGTCTCAATATTTGCTTGGAATGAAAACAATCGCCTGCTGTTTTCGTGAATTTCCACTTGACAAAAAAAATGAATGCGTTATATTATTAATGAAAATGATTATCATTATCATTAAGAGAGGCTCCAATGCCAGGCCCTCATAAATGGCGGCATAGATTTCAGGCACACGTGACCCGCTGGACTGTCCCCCGGGAAGCGGTTCTCAATCTTTTGAGCCGCACATCAAAACACATGAGTGCTAAAGAAATCCATGCAATCCTTTACCGGATGTACCCGGGGATCGGTCTGACAACTGTCTACCGGACTCTGGACCTTCTGGTCCGCGCAGGATTTATCAACCGCTTCACATCCGGCGATGGCCAGAACATGTACGAATTCAAATCAGAGGAGAAAAAAGAGCACCACCATCACCTCACCTGTATCCAATGCGGGAAGATCATCGACTACAGTGATTTCGTGGAGGAAGAACTGGAATTGATAAAAAAGATAGAGGAAAGCCTGGCCAGAAAGCACAATTTCAAGGTGTTGGGACATAATATCGAGTTTTACGGTCTTTGTGATAAATGCAAATAGATCGATCAACCTAAGAAAGGAGGTGAACAAAATGCCAGGAGGAGATAGAACAGGCCCGCTCGGATATGGACCAATGACCGGACGCGGCATGGGATTCTGTGGAGGAAATCCCGGTCCGGGATATATGTTTGGCGGTCCGGGTTTCGGTTTTGGCCGGGGTTTCGGTTTTGGCCGGGGATTCGGCAGAGGCATGGGCTTCGGAAGAGGCCGCGGCTGGAGGCGAGGCGGATTCGGCGCTTTCTGGGGTAATCCCTATCCTCCGATGATGCCTTATGGTTATCCTTATGGAACTCCATACGGATATCCTTTTCCTCCGAGCTACGGATATCCTTACGGGACGGGGTATTACCCCGAATATCCCGAAGCGGATATTCCCCAGAGCTCAAAGAAAACGAAATAAACGCTCCGAATCTTAATAAAGGAGGTGAAGGAAATGCCTTTTGGAATGGGTCGAGCAGGATGGTATGTATGGCCCCAGATGGCCTACTGGATGAGATACTGGTCTCCCTGGTACCCCGAGCCGTATTGGCCTCCTTTCCCACCCTGGTCCAGAGAAGAAGAAGAAGCTATGCTCGAGGATCAGGCCCAGATGCTTGAAGAACAGCTTGCCCAGATCAAAAAGAGGCTGGAAGATCTCAAAAAAGAACAAAAGGAGAAAAAATGAGGAACAGACACAGATGGATGTATAACCTCACCGGACTGCCCGGCTGGATGCGGTTCGGGTTCTCTCCGGGTTGGATAGGAAGAGACCCATCAGGCTTGGGCCCAGCCGCTCAATACCTGATGTACGGCACCTGGCCGACTCCTCAGATGAACTATGCCTGGCAGACAGGACAGATCCCTTTCTCTCCTGCATCCGGATATCCCTACTTCGGATTCCCGACACCCTATGATCCCTGGGGAGCTGTGGAGCTGACTCCGGAAGAGGAACTCAACTTCCTCAAAGTAGAAGCTGAGTTGGCCGAAGATGAACTTTCGGCGATAGAGGAGAGAATCAGGGAGCTGGAAGGAGAAAAAAAATGAAAATAGCTGTTTCCGCTTCAGGCTTAGAACTTTCCAGCCCGGTTGACCCCCGATTTGGAAGATGCGCCTATTTTCTGTTCGTCGATCCAGAGACAATGGAGTTTGAAGCCGTGGAGAATCCCAATGTTTCCTCGGCTTCCGGCGCCGGAATTCAATCCGCCCAGCTTGTAGCCGATAAAGGGGCGAACGTCTTGCTCACCGGAAGCTGCGGACCTAACGCTTTTCGCACTCTGCAGGCCGCAGGAGTGGAAGTTCTCGTCGGGCTCACAGGAACCGTCCAAGAAGCTGTCCAGATGTATAAAGCAGGCAAACTCCAGCCAACGGCTGAGCCCAATGTCCCTTCTCATTCGGGCATGGCCAATACCGGAAGTCAGCCTATGGGACCAGGCTTTGGAAGGGGAGGTGGTATGGG
>SMTZ1_10003630_pt1 | contig 15511 bp, 13 predicted proteins | sample DeeMarSWOR136_30_FD_25667 | JGI IMG/M metagenome (IMG submission 25667)
CTGGAGTATGAGCAAGCTCGATCAGAAATTCACTAATTCTTGTGCAAACCAGGTCTAAATATATTCTGCCTTTCTCGGCTGAGGCATTGGCAGGATCACCGACGGCACAATGATCGTTTAGATTAATAAATCTTCTACTTGTTTGAATCCACCCTTCATTTAATGCTTTGAATCGAAATGGTCGAGGTAGCGCTGTTTCAGCTTTGTCGATTTCGACCAATTCAGGATAGAGTTCAAGCGCCACAGAGGTTTCAAATTCACCGGCATGGTCATCTGGTTTCTCAAAAATATCGTTATATTTATCCAGCCCGACTTTCCACCAATGACATAGAAATAAATAGACATCCAATTCACATTGAACCTGCCGAATAAGTGGTAGAAAGTCATTGCCGCCATGACCATTGATGATGACGATTTTTCGAATGCTGTGTTTGTGAAGGGAGTAAATAATGTCTCGCACCATGGCATCGAGTGTCGACTGAGAAACATGAATTGTTAACGGAAAGTCCATTAAATTGCAATCGACGCCATAAGGGATGGTGGGAAGGCATATAATGGAATTACATTTTTGCCAGGCGAGTTTACAACTTTGCTTTGCTACATGAGTGGTATGAAGAAAATCCTGTCCTTCTGGCAGGTGTCGATTGTGGGGTTCAATCGCGCCGATGGGTAGTACAGCCACTTTTAAATTTTGTTGAGAGAGTCGATCCAGGTTTGTTTGTGTCAAATCCCAATCATTAATCAAATGTTCGTCTCCTTTTCTAAGTTATGAATAGAGTTCTGCAAAATAGGGAAAAATGTCATTTCGAGTGAAACGAGAAATCTGGTTAACAAATTGATCTTATGAGATATACAGGTTTCTCACTCCACTTCGTTCCGTTCGAAATGACACTAAAATTTTAATTTTGCAGAAGTCTAAAGTTATGAAAAATACCAGGTGATGTAATATTTTGAGTTGAGAAAAGATAATAAAATTTTTGTTATAATGCAAGTTTATTTAAACGGGATTTGAATACAGGAGGAAGCATTATCAGAATAGGAACTGAAATCCATTTAGAAAGTAACATAATAAAATCGATGATATATTGAAAATCCACGTAAATTTGTTCCACCCGTTCTCAAAAAAAAATTGCCAGTTGCAAAAAAAGAAACATCTTTTATAAACTAACATTTACAAAAAAATGAGGTAAAAGATGGGCTTCAAATGCGGTTTAGTCGGTCTTCCCAATGTGGGAAAATCAACGATTTTTAATGCACTCACCTCCCAACAGGTCGCTGCTTCCAATTATCCGTTCTGTACCATAGATCCAAATATTGGAATTGTCCCGTTAGATGATGAGCGACTTTACAGAATTGGTGAAATTATTGGATCTGCCAAAATTACTCCTACCATATTGGAGTTTGTTGATATTGCAGGGCTGGTTAAGGGAGCAAGTCACGGCGAGGGATTGGGCAATCAATTTTTAAGCTACATCCAGGGTGTGGATGCCATTGCTCACATGGCGCGGTGTTTTGAAGATGAAAATATCGTCCATACCAGTCCACAACTTGATCCTGTCTCCGATGTCGAAGTCGTCATCACCGAGTTAATGTTAAAAGACCTGGAGATTGTAGAAAGAAGATTGGCAAAGCTCAGCAGCGCGATAAAGACCGGTGATCCGAAAATAAAGGAGCAGCGGAGAATATTTAGCGAAATTAAAGACCAGCTTTCGCAGGGAATTCCCCTCAAGAAAATGGAACTGCCACAAAATGTGAAAGAATTAATCGCAGAATCAAACTTGCTCACAATTAAGCCAGCCATCTACATCGCGAATGTGGATGAAAATGATTACCAGCATAATCCTTATGCCGAACAGTTACAACGGTTTGCTGAAACACAACAAGAACCTTGTGTGGTGATATGTGGTAAGGTACAGGAAGAAATATCACAACTGGATGCGGAAAGCCAGCAAGAATTCCTGCAAGAATGGGGGCTGGATGAATTAAGCCTGGATAAGATCGTTCGAGCGGGTTATCAAGTTTTGGATCTGATCACTTTTTTTACTGCTAATAAAAATGAAGCCCATGCCTGGACGATTCCACGCGGAACGCCAGTTCAAAAAGCGGCTGGAAAAATCCATACTGATTTTGAGAAAGGATTTATTAAAGCTGAGGTGATTAAACTCGATGATTTAATAAAATTCGGTTCTGAGGCAAAATTAAAGGAACATGGTCTGGCTGCCATTCATGGTAAGGAATATATTGTCGAAGATGGAGATTTGATTTTGTTTCGGTTTCATAATTGATTCTGACCAGTATTGAAAAAAAGTTGATTGAAATTCATAAATTTAAAAACCATTTCGTCTTGAGTATACAATCCATTATAGTTGGATTGTTTTGCTTTTAACTTTTGACTTTTCACTAGTCACTTGCACTTAAGTGCGCTGGGTGATTTTTATCCAGTAGCTGAATTTCTCCTCCCCAACCACGCCTTCATTTTCTCAACAATTGAATAGGGAATATTATATTGTCCAATCATCACATGAGACTTCCTGTTTCCATGACAGTCTGATCCACCGGTTTCCAACAGTCCATGTTTTTGAATAATCTCGCGATAATGATCAACCTGTTCCTGGGTATGACGTGGATGGATGGTTTCAATACCTTCCAGACCTGTCTTAATGAGTTCCATGAGTCCTGCGTCCGTCACATCGGTGCCGGGGTGAGCGATAACACAAATTCCACCTGCTCTGTTGATGAGTGCAATTGCCTCGGCTGGTGAAATCTTATATTTTGGAACACAACAAGGACAGCCGTCCCCAATATATTTATTAAAAGCTTCATAATAATTATAAACACAGCCTTCTTCCACCATAGCATCAGCAATATGAGGACGCCCGATTGAACCCTGTCCTGCTTTTTTTTGAATTAAATCAAACGATAATTTTATACCATAATTTTTTAATAGCTTAACAATTTTCTTTGCTCGTTTAAACCGTTCGTTTTGGAAAAAATCAACATATTCTATTAGATATTTATTAGTGTAGTCAAAAAAATAACCCAGCAAGTGGAGATCATAACTTTTTGCCCGGGCTGAAATTTCGATGCCCGTGATAAATTCTATACCTTTTTGTTGACAATATTTTTCCGCTAATCCCAACTCACTGATGTCATCATGATCCGTGATACTGATAGCCGTTAATCCTTGTTTAATTGCATAATCAATGATTTCTTTATAAGTAAAAGATCCATCGGATCGGTTGGAATGAATGTGTAGATCAACTTTGGAAAGACGATTCGATGTGTGAACAAGTTTTTGGTACACCTGTATTATTTTCCCTTATGCGAATAGGTTATTTAATCTGCAGCATTTGATTCAAAGCTGCTAATGCATCTTTCTGAATATTTTCAGGTACCTGAACAATATTGATTTTGCCCAAATTATCCAATGTCCAGCATAAGTTGTAAAGATTAATTTTATACATATTGGGACACATTGATCTGGCTAACGGAAATATTTTTTTATCTGGATTTTTTTTGTCCAGGCGATGAACCAGGTTTAATTCTGTACCAACCGCAATTGTCGATTTTGCTTCTGCCTGTCGAACATAGTTGATAATGTACGAAGTTGATCCATTATCGTCGGAGGCATTTACTACTTGTTCCGGACACTCAGGGTGAACGATTATCTTTGCTTCCGGATAGGTACTCCTTACAGTTTGTATATGGCTCAGATTAAACCAGGTGTGAACATGGCAGTGGCCTTTCCATAAAATTAATCTAGCTCGCTTAATTTGATCGGTGGTATTGCCGCCCAATTGCTGATCCGGATCCCACACTATTCTTTCATTGGCAGAGATACTCATTTTATTTCCAGTATTTGTGCCCAAATGTTGATCCGGTAAGAAAAACACTTGTTCTGATTGTTTAAATGCCCAATTAAATGTTGCGGCAGCATTGGACGAAGTACAGACCATACCGCCATGCTTGCCACAAAAGGCTTTAATATCAGCAGAGGAATTAATATAAGTGATCGGTGTGATCGAGTTTGTATTACAAATCGAATCGATGTCATGCCATGCTTGTATGACCGATGTCAGATCGGCGAAATCGGCTAAGGGACAACCTGCAGTTAGATCAGGTATTTGGACGACCTGGCTTGGATTGGAGATAATGTCTGCTGCTTCTGCCATGAAATGAACACCGCAGAATACAATGAATTCAGCTTCTTTCTGTTCTGCTGCATTTTTACAAAGCGCATAAGAATCGCCCTGGAAATCAGATAACTCAATCACCTCGTCGCGTTGATAATGATGACCAAGGATAACCAACCGTTTCCCAAATTTTGACTTAACATCAAGAATTCGATTTTTAATTTCATCTTCAGTCAATTGTTTATATTCATCAGGAATCATTTGTTTTTTTTGCTTTTCTTAACATAACTACTTTTGAAACCCAGATGCTGATTTCATACAAAATAATTAACGGTCCAGCTAAAAATAATTGTGTGACAATATCTGGTGGAGTTAAAACTGCGGCAAGAATGAAAATTGCAACAATGCCATAGCGCCGCTTGGATCTCATGAACTCCGGGGTGATCAACTCCATTTTAGTTAAAAAATAGGATAATAACGGCAACTCAAAAATTATCCCAAACACCATTATCAATAGAGTGACGAATTTAAGATATTCTTTAATTTGAATATTGGGTTCTAACTGGTCGGTACTAAATCCCAGTAGAAAATTTAAACCGTACGGAATGATGATGAAATAACAGAAAAGAGCCCCGGTTAAGAAAAATAGCGTCGAGAAAAATACAATCATCGGGATGTATTTTCTTTCTTTTTTATAGAGACCCGGCGCCACAAATTTCCACAACTGATAGAAAATAACAGGAAGGCTGATAATAATACCAACAAAAACGGATATTTTAATATAGGTGATAAATCCTTCCGTGGGTGCTAAAAAGATGAGTTTCTCTTCTTTTGGATAAGGGCGTAGCAAAATTTTCATGATCTGTTTGGAAAAGAAATAGCTGGCAACGCTAAAAAGCATGATCGCAAAAATACATTTCAACAATCGCTGTCGAAATTCTTCGAGGTGATCGAGAAATGGCATAACTTTTTCGTGTTGATCATTTTTTTCTTTTTTCTGTTGAGATTGTTTTTCTTCGTTGTTTGTGTTTGACATAGGGAGGTTTAAGTATTTATTATTAAATTTGTTTTAAAATTTGCTGAAATATTTATACGCCAAAAACGATGAAGTTGTTCAAAAGTAACAAATTATCTTAACCTGAATTATTCTTAACCACTATGGTACAAAGATAAAAGATTATACTATGCTCAATTTTATCTTATTAGATCGTAGTTACCTGGTGTCTTAATGGTTGAAATTTATGAATAATTCAAGTAATTAAAAAATTACTAATTTCTGTTATCATGATTAGAGCTTGTATTGTTAAATTTATTAGGATTACTATTGAACAGAAAAACGGCGCATTAAAAGGCGCCGCATTCAAATGACGTAGCTGATATTTTCAAAAAAAGTCAAAAGTTTTTTATTGAATTTTCAATCCTGAAAAACCCAAAAACGCAATCGACATCAATCCTGCCATGAGAAAGGCAATGGGGATGCCTTTTAAAGGTTTGGGTATGGGTGCCAGGTTCAAACGTTCACGAATTCCTGCCATTAAAACTAATGCGATTGTAAATCCTATTCCTGCGGAAAATCCATGAATAATGCTTCCGATAAAATTATAATTTTTTTGCAAATTTAATAGGGCAACACCTAAAATAGCGCAGTTTGTTGTAATTAACGGGAGATAAATTCCCAGGGACTTATATAGTGTTGGACTCACCTTTTGAACAACCATTTCAACAAATTGTACTAACGAGGCGATCACCAGAATAAAAGCTATGGTTTTTAAATATGTGAGATCGGGTGGTTTTTCAGAAGAAAAAATCAAATAGAATATGTTAGATTCTGTTGCTTTTAGCATGTAGACATTAATGAGCCAAGTGACCATAGAAGCCATAGTCATCACAAAAATAACTGCCATTCCCATGCCAATAGCTGAGTCCATATTTTTTGAAACACCAATATATGGACAAATTCCTAAAAACTTATATAGTACAAAATTGTTTATAAAAATAGCTGTGATGACAATAATAAATAAATCCTTAAGCTCCATTATGACAATCCTCCGATTAGAATTGGATTATGAATTACTTCGTTTAGTTTCTATCCAGTTGAAAAAACCTAAGAACAATCCCAACGTTAAAAATGCACCTGGTGGCAGAATAAATAGCAGGACAGGTTCAAAATCCTTGCCAAAGACAGAAAGACCCCAAAATTCTCCAGCGCCTATGATCTCTCGAGTAACACCGAGTGCTACTAGAGCTAAAGTAAATCCGATTCCCATACCTAAACCATCAAGGAATGAATTTAACAAGGAATTTTTCCCCGCAAAAGCTTCAGCACGACCAAGTATAATGCAGTTTACAACAATTAAGGGCACAAAGATACCGAGTGCTTTATGTAGATCTGGGAAAAATGCCTCCATCACCATATCCACTATGGTAACAAAGGTAGCAATCACAACGATGTAAATAGGTATTCTAATACTTTTGGGTACTCCTTTTCGGATAAGGGAGATAATAACATTAGAACATAATAAAACAAAAGTCGCGGCTGCTCCCATACCGAGAGCATTTTGAACTGAGTTGGAAACAGCTAATGTAGGACATAATCCTAATGCTAATCGAAAAACCGGGTTTTCCTTATAAAAACCTTTAAAAAATTCTTCTGCAGTAGACATGTATTTATTCCTTTCTATTCATTTTTCGCTTCTTTAAACCCACCTAAATTTTCTTCTAATTTTTTTAGCCCATTTATAATTGAATTAGCTACTGTTTGAGAGGAAATTGTAGCTCCGGTAACAGCTTCAATATAACCATCTTCTTTTTTACCAAGGATAATATCTTGCCATGTTCTATATAAAAAGGGATTTAGAAATGAACTATCAGCTACTTTAGTCCCCAATCCTGGTGTCTCTTTTTGCTCAAGAACCATTAATCCGATGATAATCCCTGTGGTATCTATGCCGACCATAGTTTTAATAGTATCAGAATAGCCTATTTCTTTAGCTTCAAAAGCATAATTTAAAGTTTTTGTTGTGTCAGGAAATACAAATCCTTTATAATAGATTTGCTGCTGTTGTTTCACGGGCACTATTACGATATCACCGCTTTTAAGTTGGGTAGTAGTATCAGGAAATACGTATCCTTCATAATAGAGTTGATTCTCCAGTTGTACTGGTATAGCTAAAATATCACTACTATCAAGCTTAGCAGTATCAGGAAGCACAGCAATAGTTTTACTACTATCTACATTTGATAACACTTTAGTTAATGCATCTCTCTTAGCCTTTCGTTTATTGTATTCAATAAAAGGTTTGGTGATGTTATTCACCACAGAGAGCGCAGCTCCAGCCACTGCCGTTACAAGCAACAATATTAAACCCAACCTGAGAATATCTTTCATTTTTTATTTACCTTTCCAAATGTTTTCGGTTTTGTATAGCGATCGATTAATGGAACAGTTAAATTCATTAAAAGAATTGAGTAAGATACGCCTTCAGGATAGCCACCAATTAGTCGAATCACTACAGTGATGACGCCACAGCCGATCCCAAAGATATATCTTCCTGAAGACGTTACAGGAGAGGTTACCATATCTGTAGCCATGTAAAATGCCCCCAGTATTAATCCGCCAGCAAGTACGTGAAATATTGGATCTCCACTAAAAAGTCCCTCGGTTCCCCCAAAAACCTTAGATAGAATCGCTACGGTACCGATATAACTAAGGGGGATTCTTAAGCTAATGTATCGTTTATAAATTAAGAAAACTGCACCAATCAATAAAAGCAAAACAGATATTTCTCCAATACATCCACCAACTTTGCCCCAGAAAAGATTATCATATGAGTCATAGAGATGTTTAATGATTGTTTTTGCGTTAGTCACGGCTTCTTCCATTGCAGGATCATTACTATATCGAGCAATGACACCTTTCTGCATTTTGAATATTTCTAAAGGCGTTGCACTAGTTATTGCATCTAATTCTTTAATTGCTTCTGCATTAATGCCAGATAATGTTCCTCCGCGCGGGATAGTTCCGAAAGAGGTCATAATCTTTGGCCAGGAGGCAAGCAAGAAAGCTCTTCCCAACAGTGCCGGGTTCATCGGGTTGTAGCCAAGTCCGCCAAAAGGAATTTTACCAATGGCAATGGCAAATACTGAACCGATTACTGGTATCCACCACGGCACTTCTGCCGGCACATTAAAAGCTAGTAAAATACCTGTTACAATCGCGCTTCCGTCCGTAGCTGTTATTGGTTTTTTCATCAACTTCTGCAAACCAGCTTCAGTCACTACCGCAGAAAGAATTGCTAACAGAATAATCCACCCGGCTCGAATTCCAAAAAAGTAAATCGATCCAATCGTCGCGGGAATGAGAGAGATAACAACACTATACATTATTTTGGGGATTGTATCTTTGTCAGCAATATGAGGGGAGGAAGATACAAAAAATTTGTTTTCCATAGGTCGTATTCCTTATCGCAATGAACAATAGTTAAGCAGCTTTCGATTTCAGCATCTTATTTACTTCAAGTTTTCCGTATTTAAAATGATGAATATGTCGAATCTTTGACGGACAAACAAAGGCACAGGAGCCACATTCGATATAGTCTAACACTCCCAATTTATGCGCTTCGTCGAATAATTGGTACTCGATAACTCTTGCCAGCGTGTTGGGAAGCAGGTTCATGGGGCAGGCGTCGACACAGCGGGCGCAGCGGATACAGGGTTCTGGCTCCGGCAATTTTGCCTCTGCCCGGGTCAACGCCAGGATGCCGGAAGTTCCTTTGGTAACCGGTACTTCCAGGGTGTATTGGGCAATCCCCATCATAGGACCGCCATTGATTACTTTAACCGTATCTTCTGTAATACCGCCACAAAAATCGATTAAGTTTTGGAAAGGCGTTCCAATTCTAACCAACAGATTTTTAGACTGGTTAATCCCTCTTCCCGAGACAGTGACCACTCGCTCGTAAAGCGGCTTGTTGGAAGATACTGCATCATAAACTGCTTTTGCTGTCCCCACGTTATGAACCAAACAGCCGACGTCCATGGGTAAACCACCAGCAGGAACTCTGCGATTGGTAATGGCTTTTATCAGTTGTTTTTCAGCCCCCTGGGGATATTTTACATTCAAGGGAATTACTGTCAATTTATCACCGGCGTCATTGACCAGTTTCTGTGTGAGCGCAATGGCATCGGGTTTGTTTTTCTCGATGCCAATATAGCCGGTTTTACATGCCAGGATTTTCATGATGATACGAACTCCTTCAAGAATTTCATTGGACCGTTCCATCATTAAACGATGATCTGCGGTCAGATATGGCTCGCATTCCGCACCGTTTAGAATAAATGTATCAATCGGTTTATCAGCAGGGGGTGATAGTTTTACATGTGTGGGGAATGCTGCGCCGCCCATACCAGCAAGCCCTGCCTCTTGAATTTTCTTTTTCATCTCTTCTACATCCTGGGCAAAGTAATTGCTAATCGGTGCAATGGATGGAGAAAGCTCGTCTTTTCCATCATTCTCGATAATAATTGATAAAATTTCTCCGCCGACAGGATGTGGCCGTTTTTCAATTTTCGTTACTTTACCGGATATTGAAGCATGGGACGGAACGGATACAAATCCTTTCGCTTCACAAACTTTATCTCCAGTCCTGACCTCGTCACCGATATCGACGATCGGTTCGGCAGGAGCTCCAAGATGTTGTTGAACCGGAATAATCACAGATTCTGGAAGTGGTAACACCTCAATCGCTTGCCCTTCGGCGAGTTCCTTATTTTCGGGAGGATGTACACCGCCTTTAAAAGTCAGCTTCTTAAATATCATCTTTCCTCGCTTAGTATGTTGTTCTTCAACTCTATGTCAACGATTTCAATAATTTCTTTCTTTTGGGAGAGAGTAATTTTTTAGGATAAAGGTTATGGAGGTATAAGGGTATATGGATATAGCCTACACCTTATACCACTATACGCGATACCAACAATACCTTTCTTTTTTATCATATCATCAATAAGGTCATAATAATTAGTACTACTTAGTCACATTATTCAAAATCGATTAAAATGAACCTGTCATTTCGACGAACTAAGTGAGGAGAAATCTGTACATCAAACAGAAATTCTTATTTGGCATAATACGATGGACTAACTGATTCCTCCCATCGGTCGGAATGACATTTAAGATTTTAATCTGACTAAGTAGTATTAGTAATTCTTTAATAACAGGAATTATTTCAATCCCTGGATTTCATTAATAAATTCGTCCATGTCCTGGAAGTTACGGTATACCGAAGCAAATCGGACATAAGCAACCTGGTCGAGTACTTTCAAACTTCTCATCACCATTTCGCCAATTTCTTTTGACAATATTTCTTCTTTAGATTGATCCTTAATAGCATTTTCAACCTCGTTAACTACTGAATCGATTTGTTCAATAGAAATCGGTCGTTTGGTACAGGCTAATAATATGCCCTGTTTTAACTTTTCCCGGTTAAATACTTCACGCCGATTATCGCATTTCACAACGAGGATTGGAGTGACTTCGATATATTCTTTTGTCGTAAATCGTTTTCTGCAGGAGATACATTCACGTCGACGTCGAATAACTTTCCCGTCACTTTTTGCACGAGAATCGATTACTTTGCTGTTGTTCATATCACAATATGGACATCGCATAACTTGCCCCTTTTAGATTTAAGGTTCAAATTTGTAGAGTGGAAATTGTTGGCACAGCTCGTAGACTCTGGAACGTACCTGCTCATAGACCGCTTCATTGCCAATATTTGTTAAAACTTTGTCTATTAATCCTCCGATTTCACTCATTTGTTCTTCTTTCATACCGCGGGTGGTCAATGCCGGAGTTCCGATGCGAATACCGCTGGTGATGAAAGGACTTTGATCATCGAAGGGAACCATATTTTTATTAACCGTGATGCCTGCCTCCTCAAGAGCCTGCTCTGCCTTTTTACCAGTTAGACCCTTGTTTCGAAGATCAACAAGCATCAAATGCGTATCGGTGCCATTAGAAATAAGATAGTAATCCATACTAATGAGTTTTTCGGCTAAAGCCCTCGCATTTTTAATAATTTGTTTGGAATATTCCTTAAATTCTGGAGACAATGCTTCTTTAAAAGCTACCGCTTTTGCAGCGATGACATGCATCAATGGTCCACCCTGAAAACCTGGAAATACATTGGAGTCAATAATCTGAGAAATCTTTTTCAATTTGCCTTTTGGTGTCCTTATTCCCATATCATTTTCCTGGTCTTTTCCAATCAAAATCAATCCTCCCCGGGGACCACGCAGCGTTTTATGTGTCGTTGAAGTTACGACGTGACAATAGGGCAGTGGACTTTTATTCAATCCTGTTGCAATCAGTCCGGCTGGATGAGCAATATCGGCAATTAGCCTGGCACCTACGCGATCAGCAATATCACGAAACGCCTTATATTCAATTTCCCTGGGGTATGCACTGGCGCCCGTAATAATCAACCGTGGCTTTTCTTTAACAGCAACGTCTTCCACCTGGTTCATGTCTATATAGCCGGTTTTTTTATCGACACCATAGGACACGATCCTGAAAAGACGACCTGAGAAATTTACCGGACTGCCATGGGTTAAATGTCCCCCATGATCCAGGTTCATGCCCATGACGGTATCGCCGGGCTTTGCAAACGCGAAATAGGCGGCAATATTTGCCTGTGAGCCCGAGTGAGGTTGAACATTTGCATGTTCAGCTTGAAAAAGCTGTTTAACTCTTTCGCGGGCAAGATCTTCAGCAACATCGACAAAGGCACATCCACCGTAATAACGTTTTCCCGGGTAACCCTCCGCATATTTATTTGTCATCACCTGTCCCATCGCTTCCAGAACAGCAACACTTACAAAATTCTCCGATGCTATCATCTCTAATTTATCATTTTGCCGGGATATTTCATCTTGAACTGACTGATAAACTTCGGGATCAGTCTCTCTTAGGTTTTTCATTTTTAAATCCTCTTTATCTGTTTTTCCAATAAATATTTAACCTGAGTTATTTTTAACCACCAAGACACAAAGATATAAAAGTATAAAGGAATCAACGCCTTTTATTAGGAAATCTGACGGATTAATTCCTATCATTTCATTGCCCCTTAACTTAATGGCATGGTTTTATGACTTGTATCTGAAAAAGAATTAAATCAACACCCTGTTAATTGGTGAATTTTATTAATCCGCCGGAGATGTCGTCCTCCCTCGAAAGGAGTATTCAGCCAGATGTCAACAATTTTCAAAGCCAGCTCATTATCGATAATTCTGCCGCCCAGTACCAGTATATTTGAATTGACATGACGACGACTTTGTTCAGCCATTTCTGGTGAAGTACAGAGTGCCGCCCGAATCCCTTTAACTTTATTGGCTACAATTGACATACCTATTCCGCTGCCACAGATCAATATTCCACGCTCTGCCTTGTTTTTAGCCACTGTCCTGGCTGCTAAAATACCGTAATCTGCGTAATCAACAGAGTCAGTTTTGAAAGTTCCAAAGTCTTCCGTGCGAACACCGATTTGTTCGAGATAGTTTTTTACTTTTTTTTTCAGTTCAAATCCAGCGTGATCAGATGCTAATGCGATGATCATACCTGTGCTTCATATATTTTAAATTACATAGAATAAAGAATTAACATGATATTATATCATATCATGTATGAGCAGATAAAAATAAGAAGGGTGGGTAATTCGTATTGGTTTACTCCAATACAATTAATTCACCTGGCTAAAAGGTCCGCCAGGGAAATCTGATTCCCTGGCGGAAATTCATTTATTAATAGATCCAATCGTAGCACGGATCCTTGGGTTTTGTTTGGTCTTTATGGAAGAATAAATCTTCTTTCGTGGGTCTAAAATCTTTTACATAGTTCATTTTACGTTCTGCCAGATCTTTAAATTGCAGGTCTTTTTTAGCTTTTTGATATTCTTGATATGCCAGGTCATATACTAACTTATCATCAAATTCTGGTAATTTCTTGCCTCTTGCTGTATAGCATTTTTCTGCCTGGGCTTCATAAATCTCACCAATAACGATGTGAGGCAAACCGTATTGCGCATCGATTTGCAGCGCCCGTCTCGCCTGATTTCTGCCGGTTTTGAATTGCCCGATTTCTTTGTAGCAAGTGGCAATATCACAGAGAATTTTCTTGTGTTGGGGTTGCAGCTTCATAATTTCATTATAGACATTGATAGCACGCCTATAAGTTCCTTTATTCTGGAGAGAGTTGCCGAGAAACTCTAATGCCATTATATCTTTGGGTTTTAACTTAAGCAGTTGCTCGAAATTAACAATGGCATTATCATAATCGCTGTTGTTAAAATATTCTTTGCCCAGGTTGAATAAGTTTTCAGAATTATTTGGATCAAGTTTTTTCACTTCTTCCATACGCTGAATTGCAGCATCAGCATCTCCACTGGATTTGTAGAGTCTGCTAAGTGTTCTTTGGGCATCCTGATCCTTTGGATCTAATTCAGTAACTTTTTCGAAAGCCAGGGTTGCTTCATCTAATTGATCATTTTTGATATAGAGATTACCCAGGGCTTTCCAATCTGTTACCTGGCTGGGATCTATTTCAGTTGCTTTTTCATACTCAGCAATCGCTTCTTCGGTTAGACCACGACCATCGAGAAAGTAAGCCAGGGTTCGATGAAGATGGGCATTGTCTGGGTATTCGTTTACACCCATTTCAAGAACAATCTGTGCCGAATCCGGGTTGTTTAATTTCACGTAAGCATCGGACAATAGTGAGTATTTATCCTTAAACCGGTCAATGGTGTCTAATTCAATAACGTTCCAGAAGGGCTTAATCGAACTACGATAGGTTTTGTTCTTGTAATATTCGTAGGCAGTACTCCATGCCTTATTTAGCTCAAAGTCATAAATCTTTCTTAGTGAATCTTGAATAGCTTTTTGGCGGGCCGAATCGACTTCAGTACTGACTTGCTGCGTAGTCGGGGCACAATCCAAAATAAAAATAATAGTTGCTACTAATACAGAGATTGCTAACAAGACGAAGAAATTTTGAAAAAGACGGGTATTAGTTGAAGCCCTCATTTTTCCTCTCCTAATTGTTTATTATAAATTTTTATTGTAGTTTTAATTTAGAGTTGTAATTATTTAAGAAGTTGAATTTAAAAACTTTTTTTAAAAAAGCAAGTAAAAAGTTACATATTTTTTCAATTTCCCCGCCAGAACCATTTCTCCCCTCCAGAAATTGAAATGAAAACCTGGAAAATATCTTCCTCAACCGGGTTTAACGACAGATCTCCTCGTTGCCCATAACGCAGCGCGACATCAATACGACCCCAGGAACCGTAATATGGAAAGCCGGCCCCGACACTAATGCCATATTCGGTTATATTATTGCCGGCTTCATCCTGAAAATTAAGTTGACGAAAGAAATAGCCCAAACGATAGGTCATTTTTTCATGATATTTAGCCAGCATATTCTTACTGGGCAGCATTTCAATTCCAATGCCAAATCGATAGCTGTCATTATAATCTGCTAATAACTTATTTTCTGTTTTAAAATTAGACCATGGTTGATAGAGAAAATCGCTGCTCAATCGATATTTTTCCTTCAAAATGTAGGTCAATCCCAAACCCCAATATTCGGGAACGTTTAATTTCGTAGCTTCACTTTCAAAATTATCAACATCATATATCAAAGAGCCTTTATATGTGGTATTATCTGTTTGGTCTGTAAAATGTAGTATATATTTTCCGGAATAGACTGCACCGAGATAGAAGTTAGCAATAGGATGAATAATGAGACCGCCTGTCCAATTAAAACCCCACATCTTTCTTATTAATTTATCAGAAGTATCCCAGAACATATCGTTGGCATAATCGACCATCCAGGTTTGTTCTAGCTTTCCAAAGTTATGATGAAAATAACTTCCTAAATAAATATGTTTGTTGAGTGCCAATCCAAATCCGAAAGAGATTTTATTTAATCCGCCACTGGCTCTAATTGTTTTGGAATAGCCAAAACTGTCAATCGAGTCCGAGATACTATATTCATAATCAAATTGGCTGGTGGGAATAATACTGACCGAGGTTACCAGGCGATCTATTTTTAAAGGAATCGCCAGAGATATTCCATTCAGGTTTGTATATTTAGTAAACCCATCTCCAAAATTTGTTTTGTTCCAGATCGCTTCATGTACAAAATCGCCTGACAGCCTGGTCAAAGGTATAAATACTAATCCTGCTGGATTCAATACGTTGATGTGAAACCTATCCGGTATCGCAATTAAGCTGCCGCCCATACCAATAGCGTGAGCGTTTGAAAAATATCTTATTTCGCCCAGTCCTCTGGAATTATAAAAAGAGCCTGCATTAACAGAATTCAA
>SMTZ1_10008175_pt1 | contig 15504 bp, 12 predicted proteins | sample DeeMarSWOR136_30_FD_25667 | JGI IMG/M metagenome (IMG submission 25667)
GAATTACGAGGGAAAGATCAGCCGGATTGAGGCTATCGACGAAGAGGCTGAAAAACTATGGGCGCAGTCAGACACACTGAAGTATTTGATCTTCGATCTGGCACTGATAGAAAATTACTATATGGCGAACAACTGTTTTCTCGAGGAAGGCCAACTCTTAAAGCATACGGATAAGATTAGAGAGATCCCCATTACGATCGTGAATGGGCGGTACGACATGGTATGTCCACCCATCAATGCCTATCGGCTGCACAACATGCTTCCCAAATCCAGATTGATTATTGCAGAAATGGCGGGGCATTCAATGAGCCAGAAACCGATTGCAAAGGCATTATTAAAGGCCATGGTGGAGTTCGAATGAAGCTGAATGAAGTGGGACGCATCAAGTTCAAATCCTGACGGTCATGATCGGTTACCTGGTACTCCTTATCATATAGGGATTGTACCAGGGTCGGAAGTTGAAAACGGATGCGAAAATCGGAACGATCGATAGTTATACTGTGACCAGTATTTGTATTCGTCGATTGCGGAGGTGAACAATATGGTTACATTCAAGAAGTCCTGGCAAGAGAAACTCACAGATAGTAAAGGTCTCCCGAAGGTCGAGAAGATAACAGAAAAGATGAGTAAGAGGTGGGGAACCGGGACAGTTGTCATACCAGCACCCAAAGAGGTTAATGAAATGATGAAGAGGGTTCCCAAGGGGAAACTCATCACCATCAACGAAATTCGCAACGCACTGGCCAAGAAGCACGGCGCCTCGATCGGCTGCCCCATCACGACGGGCATCTTCGCCCACATTGCTGCCCACGCGGCAGAAGAGGCCAAAACAGAAGGCAAGAAAGATATCACCCCCTACTGGCGGACGCTAAAAACAGGCGGGATTATAAACGAAAAATATCCCGGTGGCATTGAGGTTCAAAAGAAGCTCCTGGAGAAGGAGGGACACGAAGTCATTCAAAAGGGTAAAAAGTATATAGTGGCCGATATCGAGAAACACCTGTTGAAAATGTGAGCGAAAATAATCTCCAAGATATCCATGGCATTGAATTGTTATCTGCAGATGGATCCTTAATTAATCGAACTTGACCCGGCAAAAAAACACCAATTGATAATGAACCCTGATTCCTATATAATTATAAGATTATAAAGTTCAAGGGAATACAGACTATGAAATTGGCAATCACAGGCAAAGGTGGAACGGGAAAATCAACCATCGCAGGTTTGTTGGCACATTATTTTACCAACGATGGTTATAAGGTTCTCGCGGTGGATGCCGATCCAGATGCCAACCTGGCATTTACCATCGGTGTACCACAGGAGCAGATACCTTCCATTGTTCCTATTTCCGAACAACGTAAGCTCATCAAAGAACGAACGGGAGCGAATCCGAAAGAGTTTGGACAACTTTTTAAAATCAATCCCACGGTTGATGATATCCCGGATAGATTTAGTATTGAGTATCGTGGCATAAAATTACTCGTCATGGGAGGCGCGAGAAAAGGGGGCACCGGCTGTGCCTGCCCTGAAAATGTACTCCTTAAAAATCTTTTATCCGAAATCATCCTCAACCGCAATGAAGTAGTAATCGTCGATATGGAGGCAGGTATCGAACATCTCGGCAGGGCTACTGCCAAATCGATTGATCGGATGCTTGTTACTGTAGAACCAGGCTCACGGAGTATTGAAACCGCCAAAACAATCATGAAATTAGGTAATGAGATAGGAGTCCGGCACTTCGGGATTATTGGAAATAAGGTACAGGACGAAAAACAGACATCCTGGATACGAAAACAGTTTCCCGGAGATCTCATGTTGGGAATGATCTCGTATCATGAGACCATTCGTGATTCCGATCTGCTGCAAACACCATTGATCGACATGCTCGATGAGAAACTGAAAAGAGAATTCGATACTATCTACAAAGCTCTGGGCATGATTCAAAAAACGACTGAACAATGAAGAGGTCAACGATGACTTTCAGTCCTCAATGTGTGGCAACCGCCGTGGGAAGCTTCCCTCATAAAGATCCGGAAGCTGTCTGTGACATCATACTGCAGACGATCCCTGAAATTCCGATTTGGCCGCAATTACCAAATGTAGACTTCCGGGAACAGATGGAGATTCAGTGCTGCGAGGGAATGCCGTGTGTGGTGCTGGATGAGGATAATCAAAAGATGTTTTTCGATACCAGTGGCGATTTCACATGGGATCTCGAGAAATTTTACGAAAATGTCGTATCGGAAAAACTGGATTACTTCAAAATTTCTCCCGATTTCAGCCGCGGCATTTATCAGATGGAGAAGAAACTAACACAGATCGATCGATCTTCGATTAAATACTTAAAACATCAAGTGACCGGGCCCGTTACCTTCGGGCTGGGCCGCGTGGACGAGAACAAGAGATCAATCTATTACAACGAGATTTTTCGGGATATCGTCGTGAAAGCCATCGTTATGAAGACACGCTGGTTGTTGAATAAATTCAAGCCTTTTGGATTCAAACAGATCTGTTTTATCGATGAACCGATCTTTTCAGCTTTCGGATCTTCCACCTATGTGAGCGTACAGAGGTCTGATGTCGTGCAATACCTGCGCGAGGTAATAGATACGGTCCACGAAGAGGGCGTTATCGCCGGGTCGCACTGCTGCGGCAACACAGAGTGGACAATTCTCATCGACGCCGGTGTTGATATCATCAGCTTCGATGCATACAACTACGGGGATACCATCGGATATTACGCCGATAGGGTTAATGACTTCTTAAAGAACGGAGGGGTATTGGCCTGGGGTATAGTACCAACATCGGAGAAGATTTCCGATGAAAATCCTGAATCACTCATCAAGAAACTGGAGCAGCTCATTGAAAACCTGGCTGGCAAAGGGATTGATAAAAATTTGATATGGGAACAGTGCTTGCTAACACCGAGCTGTGGTACGGGATCTCGATCCATTGAGTTATCTGATAAAACGTTCCACCAACTATCAGAAGTGAGCAGATTGCTCCGTCGGTAACAGCATTAGTAATAGGAACGAACTTGTGAAGATGATCTTTTGTGATATAGAGAAGTGTCTCGCTTGCAGATCATGTGAGATCGCCTGCGCCGTGGCCCATTCAGGATCGAAGAATCTGATGGGTGCCCTGCGTGAAGAAACAGTGCCGAAACAGAGAATCCATGTCGTCGCTGTTGACGACAAAAGATCTCTCACCCCAACCCACGCTATCGCACTTCAGTGTCGCCACTGCCACGATGCACCATGCATTGAAGCATGCATTACTGACTGCATTCAGAGGGATGAAAAGACGGGAAATATCGTCATCGAACACGAGGAATGTGTTGGCTGCTGGGCTTGCATCAAGGTTTGCCCATTCGGAGCAATTGTCCGGCACAAAGACCTCAGTATAGCGGTTATATGCGATCATTGCCCCGACCGGGAAATGCCAGCGTGTGTGGAAGCATGTCGAACCCACGCTCTCGTCTATTGCGACCGCGAAGAAATAGAGATAGACTACGCGGAAAAGTTAAAGCTACGAAAATCGTAAGTACCGGTAAAAAGTTAATATCGCTGTATTTTTTAAATAGAGAAACGAGCGACCATCATGACCGAGAAAAACAATAACGGATCGAATAATAGCGAGCCCCAAAATAAAAAGAAGAAGGTCATAGAGACCGTCTGGCAGAGATCACAGCAGCAGGAGCCTCACTGCGGTTTCGGCGAGTTGGGTCTCTGCTGCCGCGTCTGCTTTATGGGGCCCTGTGTCATCGATCCCTTCGGACAGGGACCACAGAAAGGTGTATGCGGTGCCACAGCGGAAGTGATCGTAGCCAGAAATTTTGGGCGAATGATCGCCGGTGGAGCCGCCGCCCACTCGGATCACGGAAGGGATGTGGCCAGAACCTTGCTGCTCGCCGCCAAAGAACCGGATTCGGGGTATACCATAAAAGATTTTAACAAGCTGAAAAAAGTGGCACAAGTTTTCGAAGTGGCCACCGAGGAAAGATCGAAGGAAGAGATCGCCGCCGAAGTTGCCGAACGGGCATTGGAAGATTTCGGCCGGCAGGATGGTGAAATCTCGTTTGTCAAACAGGCTCCGGAAACACGCCAGGCCCTCTGGCGGAAACTGGATATAGCACCACGGGGTATAGACCGGGAAATTGTCGAATTGATGCACCGCACCACCATGGGAGTGGACCAGGATCACCGTAACATTATGATCCATGGGGCCAGAACGGCCCTCGCCGACGGGTGGGGGGGCTCCATGACAGCAACCGAACTGCAGGATATCCTCTTCGGCACGCCCTCACCCATTCGCGGCCAGGTGAACCTAGGCGTCCTATCGGAAACAGATGTCAATATAATGGTTCATGGGCACGAACCGGTGCTCTCAGAAATGCTCGTGCTCGCAGCCCAAGATCAAGAACTGGTAGAGTTGGCCACATCGAAGGGAGCGACCGGTATCAACCTCGCCGGTATCTGCTGCACGGCAAATGAGATTCTCCTCCGTCACGGCCTGCCTATCGCAGGCAATATGTTGCAGCAGGAACTGGCCGTCACGACCGGAGCCGTCGAAGCGATGATCGTCGACGTTCAGTGTATCATGCCGTCACTGCCTGAAGTAAGCAAGCATTACCACACGAAACTCATTACCACCTCACCCAAGGGAAGAATTGAAGAGGCCATACACCTCGCGTTCACGGAGATGAATGCTTTCCAAACCGCCAAAGACATCGTTCGTGAAGCCATCTCGAATTTTCCCAACCGGGAAACGGTCAATATTCCTAAAGAGAAGATGGACCTCGTGGCTGGATTCAGTCATGAAGCAATCAATTACATGCTGGGCGGGAGCTTTCGCGGTTCCTACACGCCTCTCAACGATAATGTGATCAACGGGAGGATCAAAGGTGTCGCCGCCGTCGTCGGCTGCTGTAATCCCAAAGTAACCATGGACCAGAGCCATGTCGATTTGGTGCAAGAGCTGATCGCCAACGATATTCTCGTGGTCCAGACTGGTTGCTCGGCTATCGCCTGTGCCAAGGCCGGATTTCTCATACCCGAATCAGCCGAAAAATATGCGGGAAAAGGTTTGACGGAAGTCTGCAAGGCGGTCGGCATGCCACCGGTGCTCCATTCCGGTTCCTGTGTTGATAATAGCCGCATCCTCATAGCCCTGACCGAAAGAGCTCCCCGTCGCCGGTGCCGCTCCCGAATGGATGAGTGAGAAAGCAATCGCCATCGGTCAATACTTCGTGGCCTCCGGTGTGTTCACTGTCTTTGGTGTCGGGTTTCCGGTGCTGGGTAGCAAGATTTTCAGTAACCACATCTTTAAAGAATTCGAAGAGATCTTCGGAGGTATGTGGGCCGTTGAACCCGATGCCGGTAAAATGGCGGGGATGATTATCGACCATATCAACACGAAACGGGAGAAACTGGGTATCAGCAAAGGCAAAGAACGGATACTTTACGATATGGAAATGAGAAGACATTTGGAAACCTGAAGCGGACCGTGAAATAAAAATGAACAGGCATATGAAGACCCGAAGCATAGTGAAATGAATACGAGAAGACATTTGGAAACCTGAAACCCGCCTTCTCGTTGAGGAATAGTCCTGATGTCGAAACCGATAGCAACAAGAGCAATCCGCGGGGCATGCAAGCTGGTTGCCCGTGCCGAAAAAGAACTCGAACAGGCGATAGCGGAAAAGGGTGTCGAGGCCAGGGTCGAGTTTCCGAACACGGCTTACTACCTGCCCATCTCTCACGGCATACTGGGAATGAAGATCGACACGCTCTGGGGACTACGGAACCTGCTCGAGGAATCAAAGAAGCTACTGCCCCCGATCCCTGAAGACGAACGGTGGCTTCCCTACCTCGGACATACATTGGATGCAGGCATGGCTACACTGTTCGCAGATGAAATCATCGAAGCCATCAAGTACACAGAAGATCCCCTTCCCTATTTCCCCGAGCCGAATCCCAGGGATGGGCACTTCTGGCTCGGAGCTGCCAATGACGTGATCCTGAGAGAACGGGGAATCGAGTTCGTCGATGGAACCGCCCCCGGCTTTGCGGCATGCATCGGTCACTGCCCGACGAACGAGATAGCGGTGAACATTGCACGTGAATTGCAAGAAAAAAATCTCTACGTTTTCATGTCGTCTGCAACGAACGGTAAATCGATGGCCCAGCAGTTGCGGGAGGAAGGCGTGGAGATGGGCTGGGAAACACGGCTCGTGCCGTTCGGCGATGATGTGACTGCCTGCATTCACTCGCTCGGTTTCGCCACCCGCGTGGCACTCTCTTTCGGAGGTGCAAAACCGGGAGATTATCGGAGAGTTCTGAAGTACAATCAAAACAGGGTATTCGCCTTCGTACTCGCCCTCGGACCGGTCGATGATGAAAAGCACGCCCAAGCTGCCGGTGCCATTAACTATGGATTTCCCACCATCGCCGATACCGACATCGACCAGATCCTTCCGACCGGCATCTGTACGTATGAACATGTCGTCTCTCCCATATCCCACGACAAGATAGTCGCCAAGGCGATCGAGGTGCGGGGACTCAAGATCGCCGTTTCAAAGGTCCCCATACCGGTTCCATACGGTCCGGCCTTCCAGGGCGAGCGCGTACGCAAGGACGATATGTACGTGGAGTTGGGGGGACAAACGAAAGCAGGATTCGAGTTCGTCACATCCAAAGAGCTGGACGAAGTCGAGGATGGCAAGATCACTGTCATCGGTCCCGAGATAGACGATGTCGAGGAAGGGAGCATCTTACCAATCGGGATCTGGGTCGAGGTGGCCGGTCGGGAAATGCAGCCCGATTTCGAGCCGATTCTCGAACGTCAGATTCACGACTATGTAAACGGCGCACACGGTGTGCTGCACATCGGTCAACGGGACATCGACTGGATCCGAATCAGCAAAGAAGCCAAGGAGAAGGGATTCAAATTCAGCCATCTCGGTTCCATCATTCATGCGAAGTTCCATGGAGAGTACGGCAAGGTCTTCGATAAGGCACAAGTTAAAATCTACACCCGGGAAGAAGAAGTACACAACCTCATCGACATCGCCCGCCAGGTATACCAGCAGCGTGACGCCCGCATTGCAGGCATGACCGATGAGGTGGTCGACACCTTTTACTCATGCACCCTGTGCCAGTCCTTCGCCCCGCATCATGTCTGCATCATCACACCTGAACGCTCCGGGCTGTGCGGGGGCTACAACTGGCTGGATGGTAAGGCGGCCCACCAGATAAATCCCACCGGCCCCAATCAGCCGGTTAGGAAGGGTGATGTTATCGACGAGGCGAAGGGACAGTGGCGGGGCATCAACGAGTTCGTTTATAGTAACTCTCACCGGACACTCGAAATCTTCAATGCGTACAGTATTATCGAGTTTCCCATGACCTCCTGCGGATGCTTCGAGTGCATCGCCTGTGTACTGCCCTCCACAAACGGAATAATGATCGTGTACCGCAATTATACCGGCATAACCCCGATCGGCATGACATTCTCATCCCTCGCCGGAATGATCGGCGGTGGAGTTCAGACACCCGGATTCGTCGGCCACAGCAAGCAGTATATCGCCAGTAAAAAATTCATCAATGCCGAAGGGGGGGTCAAGCGGATCGTGTGGATGGATAAAATGATCAAGGAAGAAATGGAGGCCGCACTTCGTAAGATCGGTGAAGAGGAAGGTATAGAGGATTTTTACGAAATGATCGCCGACGAGACAGTTGCAACGACTGAAGAGGAAGTATTGGAATACATTACTAAGATGAATCACCCTGCTCTCTCTATGCCACCGCTGTTCTAACGAGCACGTATACTATGAAGACAATCGCATTCTCAGGAAAAGGTGGAACCGGCAAGTCCACCATCACCGCCTTGACGGTTCGATGGTTGAGCGAACATGTATCGAAATCGATCCTCGTTGTGGACGCCGATGCAAATGTCGGCTTGAATGATTTACTCGGAGTACCTCTCGGTGAAACCGTTGGTGCCATCCGGGAGGAAATGAAATCCCGCGTCAGCAACCTTCCCGGGGGAATGACGAAACAACAGTTCCTCGAATACAAGATCCAGACGAGCCTCGTCGAAACGCCGGAATATGACCTTATCGCAATGGGACACCCAGAAGGGCCGGGATGTTACTGCTATGCCAATAACCTGCTGCGCGATACACTCTGCACCCTGGCTGATAATTACGAGTACGTGGTAATCGATAACGAAGCGGGCATGGAGCACCTGAGCAGGCGGACGGCGCAGGATATCGACTGCCTCCTGATTGTGTCCGATCCAACCGTACGGGGCATTCACACTGCTGGTAAAATCAGCCGGCTGGTGAAAGAACTCAAGACCAGAGTAAAAGAGACATACCTGATACTCAATCGGATACACGGTGCTGTGCCGCAGCCGGGGCTTCATGAAAACAGCGAAGTACAGAGAGCACAGATTGCATTACCCCCGGCGCTCCTAGTGAAAATCGAAGCCGAAGGGCTGAAACTTGCATGCACGGTCCCGGAAGATGAGAAGCTACTGGAAACAGACAGCATAGGAAAACCAATCTGGCCGATCCTGGCAGATTCGCCGGCGTACCGGGCGGTGGGCGAACTAATGAAAAAACTTGATATTTACCATTCATTCAAATAAAAAGAGATACCTATGGATTTTGAGATACCAAAGGAAACGAGTACCGGCAAAATAGTCGAAGTCATATTCGGCGCTACACCCGATCAGGGCGGCACTCGCTCGCATTCGATTACCGTCGGTGGCAGCTCAGCTCTGCCGTTTCATTTCTTTGAAGGTGAACATCCCCACCGGCCAGTTGTTGCTATGGAGGTCTTTGACAAGATACCGGATAAATATCCGGAACCGCTACTGGAATATTACAAGGATGTCATCGGTAAACCGGGTGAAATGGCGAAGCGGTGTGTGGAGCAGTACGGGGCGGAATCGGTCAGCGTGCGGCTCGAAGGAACACACCCTGAAAAGGGAAACAGGAGTGCAGACGAGGCCGTTGAAGCTGTAAAAGCGGTTCTCGAAAGTGTACAGGTGCCACTCATCATTTCCGGTCACAGCCATTTCGAAAAAATAAATGAGGTGATGAAAAAGGTATGTGAGGCGACCGCTGGAGAAAACTGCCTCATAAATTATGTCGAAACGGATAATTATAAAACCATTGCCGCGGCCTGCCTTGCCTACGATCATACCATTGTTGCGCAGACACCCATCGATGTCAATCTGGCCAAGCAGCTGAATATACTCCTTACGGAAATGAACTACCCTACAGAGAGAATCATTATGGATCCACTGACCAGTACCCTGGGATACGGGCTGGAGTACACGTACTCCATCATGGAACGGATCCGTATCGAAGGTCTAGGCGGAGACAGGATGCTCGCGTTTCCCATGCTCGTCAATCCAGGCTATGAAAGTATCCGGGTGAAAGAAGCCAGAGTAAGTGAAGAGGATTACCCGGAGTGGGGCAACCAAGAGCACCGCAACGCTTACTGGGAAATTGCAACCACCATGAGCCTCCTCGCGGCCGGGGCCGAATTACTCCTTATGTACCATCCGAAAGCTGTCGAAACGGTAAAGAAGAAGATCAAAGAGATGTATGATTCACGGGATGGGGATTAGCAATGGCACTATCGGGTCTGGACATATTCAAACTGTTACCGAAAACGAACTGCGGAGACTGCGGGGTTCCGACCTGTATGGCCTTTGCGATGAAACTGGCACAAAAAAAGGCAGAATTGAGTGAATGCCCTCACGCATCAGAGGAAGCAAGCGCCGTGATCGGTGCCGCCGCTACACCCCCGATCAGATTGGTGAAGATAGGAGTCGGCGCACAGGCCCTGGAAATCGGAAACGAAACGGTCATGTTTCGCCACGAGAAGACCTTCGTGCACCAGACCGGGATCGCTATCCAATTGCGCACTTCCGCAAACGAAAAAGAGCTCCTCGCGAAGGTAAAGGAAATAGAACGTTACAAGGTAGAACGGGTCGGTGAAGAACTGAAAGTAGATCTGCTCTTTATATCTCATGATAGCAGCAACAAAGATGGATTCAAAAACGCTGTAAAACTGATAAAGGAAAATTCGACGAAAGGAATCATACTCGATTGTCCTGATAGAGAGGCTCTGCAATCCGGTCTCGAGCTCCTGAAGGATGACCGGCCTGCAATCTTTTTACGTGAGGAAGTAACCGATACGGATATCGAAATTGCACATGCGTGCGGTACCAGTCTTATACTGTTGGCCGATACCTTCGAGGATTTGAATAATCAGATTGAGAAAACTCAACAGGCCGACATGAATGATATTGTTTTGAGTCTCAATTCTCAGGAGATCGGCCAGCACGTGCAAAACAGCACCATACTGCGCCGCAGCGCCCTGAAGAAAAACTACAGACCCTTCGGTTACCCGCTATTTACCTTTATAGAAGTGGAAAACGAGTTCGATTTAATGGCAATGGCCTCCGCGTATCTCTGTAAGTACGATTCGATCATCGTATTGCCCACGTACGACAGGGCGATGCTGTATACTCTGCTGACTCTGAGACAGAACATTTTCACCGATCCGCAAAAACCGATACAGGTCGAACCGAAAATTTACGCCATTGGAGAACCCACTCCTCAATCACCCGTATTCGTCACCACTAATTTCTCTCTGACATATTTTATTGTTTCTGGCGAAATCGAGAACTCGGGTGTCTCGGCCCATCTCGTCGTCTGTGATTGTGAAGGGCAATCTGTACTCACCGCGTGGGCGGCCGGGAAGTTCGTTGGGGAAACGATTGCGAAATTCATCAAAGATATCAATCTTGAACAGGACGTTAAGACACGTAAGATCGTGATTCCCGGATTTGTTTCGCAAATAAGCGGTGATCTGGAGGAAAATCTACCCGGTTGGGAAGTCATTGTCGGCTGTCAGGAAGCGTCCGACATTCCGGCATTCATTAAAAATGTGAACCTCACATAACAATGTCTCCGGTGAATTCCAAGAATGCGAAGAAAATGTACAAGATAACGTTCTTGCCGTTTGACACATCTATCGATGTTCCGTCCGGCACAATCATTTTGGACGCGGTCAGACAGTCCGACCTTCCACTCAAGGCTACCTGTGGAGGCGAGGGCACCTGCGGCGACTGCATCCTTCATGTCGTATCCGGAACATATCAATGCAAACCATCAGCGGTCCTATCCGAAAGACTTATCAAACGAGGATACGCTCTGGCATGTCTTACCGAAGTCCACGATGATCTTACTGTTCGATTGCCCCAGTTCCAGCAGCTCTCCATTAAAAGTGTTATCGATTCCAAATTTTTCGATGAACACAAAAATAATTTATCAGGGGTATACGAGATCAATCCTATTGTTACCATGATCGATCTGCAGCTTCCTTCCCCCACCGTGGATGATAATTACAGTGATCTCAAAAGGGTTGAACGCGAACTCCAAAAAAAACACCAAATAGGAGAAGTAACCTGCGAATATTCGGTCTTAAAAACATTGGCTCATGCAGTGCGGGAACAGGAAGGGCAAATTTCCACCATCCTATTCAAATCAGATCAATACTGGTCAATCGTTGATGTCAGGCCTCAGACTAAAGGGAAACGTATCTACGGTGTTGCCTGCGATATCGGTACAACGACGGTATCCGTTCACCTGGTGGATCTCCGGGACGGGAAAATCCTGAAAACAGCCTCGAGTTACAATCAGCAGATAAAGTGTGGAGAAGATATCATCTCGAGAATCAACTATGCTCAGAAATCCGGGCGGCTCCAGGAGTTGCACTCACTTATTGTCACAACGATAAATCAGCTCATCGACAAGATCGTTCAAGAGATACGAATATCACACTCCGACATCTACTACGCTTCCGTGTCAGGCAATACAACTATGATACATCTCCTCCTGAATCTCGATCCCCGCTACATTCGGGAGGAACCATACGTACCTACTCTGAACCGGGTGCCCTTCATTTCATCTCGCCCTCTGGGATTGGAAATGAACGAGGAAGGCAAGGTTCACTGCGCCCCTGCCGTCGGTAGCTACGTGGGGGGAGATATTACAGCGGGACTGCTATGCACACCAATGATGCGTGATTCCGAAACGATTTCCCTCTTCATCGATATAGGTACCAACGGTGAACTGGTTGTTGGAAACCGGGACTGGTTGATCACCTGCGCCTGCTCGGCAGGTCCAGCTTTTGAAGGGAGCGGTATCAAGTGCGGCATGCCCGCCACCGAGGGGGCGATCGAAAAGGTTCAATTAAAGAAAAGCGGCGAACCGGAGTATAACGTTATCGGTGATAGCAAGCCCAAAGGTCTGTGCGGTTCCGGTCTGATAGATTTGTTGGCTGAATTATTCATCCACGGCTATATCGACCGCCATGGAAAATTCAACGAGAGAAAAGCCAAAGAGAGAATTGTTGAGACCGATGCCGGAAGAGCATTTCTCATTGAAGAGGGAAAGAAGTGTTACTGGGAAAGAGACTTGACGATCACTCAAAACGATATCACAAATCTTATCCGAACAAAAGGAGCCGTGTTCTCAGCTTGCTCGCTGCTGTTAAAGAACACAGGACTGACGAATGACAAAATTGAAGCTGTCTATATCGCCGGCGGATTCGGCCAGCATTTAAATATCGAAAAAGCGATCCGTATCGGTCTTCTTCCAGATCTGGAACGGGATAAATTCCACTATCTTGGTAACAGCTCCCTTCTCGGAGCGTATCTCATTCTCATCTCGGATGAGAATAGGGAATTACTTAACAATATAGTCGAGAAAATAACATATATAGAGCTCAATACAGAACCTGGTTATATGAACGAATATACTGGTGCATTATTCTTACCCCATACGGACATGGATCTATTCCCATCTGTTAAGAAGATGCTCACACCTCATCCAGATGAACACCGCTAGTACCCCATGGCGCAGCCGTCCTTGCGCGATTCCGAGGCCCCGATGAGCACATCGTTCTCGTGATCCCACCAGATCCCCTGATAGCCCCCAAAGCCACCGTTCGACTTGACGACACGATGACCCATCGCAATGAGCGCCCGGATAACCTGCGGAGGTATACCCGACTCGTATGCAACCCTTCCGCCGTCTGTCATTACCTCCCCCGTCGGTTGCGATGAGCCGGAGTGCCGCACGCGGGGAACATCCCCCGCCTCTTGAATGTTCATACCGAAATCGATGATATTGCAGAGTACCTGGACATGTCCCTGGGGTTGCATCGCCCCTCCCATGACACCGAATGCGAAAACCGGCCTTCCGTTCCGCGTGACCATCGCTGGAATGATCGTATGGAACGGTCGCTTATGGGGTTCGAGTGCATTCGGATGCCCAGGATCCAAGTTGAACAGAGCCCCACGGTCCTGGAGGCAGAAACCGAGCCTATCAGGAACAGGGCCCGATCCGAAGCCCGCGTAGTTGCTCTGTATGAGCGATACGAAATTGCGGTCCCTGTCCGCAACAACGAGATAGGTCGTCTCTCCTCGTTCCAGGGGGAGGTCGCTTGCCGGTATGTCACGGAGTGCCCTGTCCGGATTGATGAGGACACGTCTCTCGGCGGCGTACTCCTTCGAGACGAGCAGCTTGACCGGCATGGTGACGAAGTCGGGATCGGCATAGTACCTGGCCCTGTCCTCGAATGCTAGCTTCTTCGCCTCGATGAGGAAATGGAGGTAATCGGCACTGTTATGACCGAGCCTTGACAGGTCATACCCTTCAAGGAAATTCAGCATCTGGAGTACTGCGATCCCCTGGCCGTTCGGTGGAAGCTCCCAGACTCTGTACCCTCGGTAGTTCGTGCTGACAGGCTCGACCCACGTCGATGCGTGATCCTCGAAATCCTTCAGCCTCAAAAACCCACCGATACGCCGGGAGAATCGATCGATCGTCTCCGCTATCTCCCCCCGGTAGAAGACGTCGCGCCCCTTCTCGGCAATGAGACGGTAGGTACGGGCCAGATCCGGATTACGGAAGATCTCACCCTTCGCTGGAGCGCTCCCACCGGGCAGGTACGTGTCGGCGAAGTTCGGCTGATCCTTGAGCCTCCGTCCCCCCATTGCCCAGTAGTGCGCGATGACTTCAGTCACCGGGAAACCCTTTTCTGCGTACTCGATCGCAGGGGCCAGGATATCCTTCATGGAGAGTTTCCCGAACCGCTCGTGAAGCTCGAACCACCCGTCGACACAACCGGGTACGGTCCAGGGAAACACACCGGTGTAGGGGATCGATGAGTGCTTCCGCTTTCTCACCTTTTCGATGGTCAGGAGATACGGGCTCCGGCCACTCGCATTGATCCCGCAGAGCTTCGATGTCTTCGCATCCCAGACGATCGCGAAGAGATCCCCACCGATCCCGTTGGCAACGGGCTCCATGAGCCCGAGTGCCGCATTCACCGCAATTGCCGCATCCACCGCACTTCCCCCCTTTTTCAGGATATCGATACCGATCTGAACAGCGAGAGGGTGCGCCGCACAGACCATCCCGTTGCGGGCGATCACCTCCGAGCGTGAGACGTTCATCCTCTCACTAATCCTGTCGTACCCGGACGCTTCACCTGGCATCATGACAGAAAAAAGAATTGTTAACATCAATGGCATCGATAGCAGCATCATGAACGCAGTGATTGAGTCTTTCATAACCGCCCCTTTCTCAGTACAGAATAATAACGATCGAGCAAATGTGGCTTCACCGTCACGGACAACAATGAATAATCTTCGCAGCACGTTTCAACACTGGCAGATTCTCGTATTGTATCAAATCTATTCGGAACCGACACCGATATGGCGCTTGAGCCATCTGTGGAACTCGTTGTACCAGAAGATCGAGTTCTGTGCCGTCAGCACCCAGTGATTCTCATCTGGGAAGTAAATGAGCCTGGCCTCCACTCCTTTCCCCTTCAGCATACCGTACGCTTCGAGACCGTTCCCTACTGGAACACGGTAATCCCGCTCACCATGGATAACGAGTGTCGGTGTGACGTAGTTTCCCATGTGATGAGCAGGGCTCCACCGCAGGACGTTCTCCAGGTTCGTCCACGGCGTCCCGGCATACGCACGAGACCTTCCGAATGTCACATCGCTCCCGAACTGGGCACAGAGATCAAATACCCCCGCATGATTGATGATGCATGCGAAGCGGTCCGTCTGCGTACCGATCCAGCTCACCAGGTAACCACCGTAGCTCCCCCCGGCAACAGCCATCCGCTTATCGTCGATAAAGCCTTCCGCCAGCAGATAATCGACGGCTCTCCTCACATCGGTAAAGGGTTTCTTGCCGTGTTCACCTGTAATCGCATCGGTGAACTCCTGGCCGAAACTCGATGAGCCGTGAAAGTTCACCATCGCCGTTACGTAGCCTGGAGCTGCGAACGCCTGCGCATTCCATCGGAAATGGAAGTAATCACCGAACGTGCCGTGGGGGCCGCCGTGAACGAGAACGAGGAGCGGCCACTTCTTCCCGGCATCGAATCCAGGCGG
>SMTZ1_10003633_pt1 | contig 15501 bp, 17 predicted proteins | sample DeeMarSWOR136_30_FD_25667 | JGI IMG/M metagenome (IMG submission 25667)
TGCCCCATTCGGGGTGCCGAGTAGTGCTTGTCTTTGAGGATAAAAATGAAGCATATTCTTGAATGTCCCAAGTGTGGCAGTTACGGTTTAACAGATAAATGCGAGTGTGGAGGTAAAAGAGTTAGACCCAAACCTCCTAAGTACAGCCCAGAGGATAAGTATGGTGAGTATAGAAGGAAGTGGAAGGAAGGGCAGAAAATAAAATAGAAAAAAATAATTTACTTCTTCTTTTTAACAACCCAGTTGTATACCAAGGCAATGATTGCTCCGCCAATTGCTCCGTCTACAAAGCCCCAGAGTGCTCCGATTATTCCTCCTAGAAACGAGGGTCCTGACCAAAGGTAGAGCGAGGAAAGCCCGTTTGCAAGACTGGTTCCCCACTTAAATAAGGCAGCAAACCAGTCTATGGAGAGCACCAGCAAGCCCCAGGAAACTCCAAAGGCAATAGCAAAGCCCTTAACGCTTAGTTTGTTCATGAATATCACCTCAAATTAGCTTTTTTTGAGAATCTAATTATGAACAATACAAGTGAGCCTAAAGATAGGAGGCTGAAAAGAATAAACAACCATATACTGCCACTCATGTTCCTTTTGAGATTGGTGTATCCTCTAATCTTTCCTTTATCTGTGTCAAACTCCCATCCTCCGTTAATCTGGCAGAAATGCAAGACTTCCTCAACAACAACCTGATTATATTCATCATTGCATTTATTTTCATAAGGATAATTAATGATAGAACTGCACGCAGTTGTTATATGCAAATCACTGCCACACAAAAAAGCCTCTTGATTATCTTCTAGAAAAATTTTGACATAATTAACAGTGAACTCCTCACCATGATTTATTAGGCTAGCACCACCTCCATCATGTGGTTTCACATCAACATTCAGTCCAGGAGCAGCTAAGATAATTCCGGTGTTAATCGTATGATAGAACTGCAATGGTCGTGGAAAAATCAGAAAAGCAATAAAAAAGAAAATACAAAAAAGAAAGAACAATACATGAGTAACCCATTTCTTTACCATAGAGAGATTCTAGTAATAATGTTATATAAATATATCGATAAATTTTATTATCAACAACCTTTATAAACCACCTCTTATTCTTGAATTTCAAGATGTCTGACTGGAAAATCAAAACAATCAGGAGAGTAAAGCTTTCCAAGCCCATCCTTATAGAAGGTATGCCTGGGATTGGTAATGTGGGTAAGATAGCTGCTGATCTTATTGTGGACCAGTTAAAGGCAAATAAGCTGGTTTCTTTCTTATCTTATTGTTTGCCTAACTCTGTGTTTGTTAATGAGGATAACCTAGTAGAATTGCCTAAGATTGAGCTTTTTCATAAAAAAAAGAATAACAAGGACTTTTTGTTCTTAGTAGGTGATGTCCAACCCATGAAGGAGCGTGACTCATATGCTTTTGCCAATGTTGTCATTGATTATGCTGAGAAGCATAAATGCAAGGAAATAATCACTCTTGGAGGTATTGGTTTGCAAGAGCCTCCTTCTAAGCCCAAGGTTTACTGCACTGGAAATGATAAAAAGTTTATAGAGGAATTTGTAAAGCTAGGAGCAAGTAACAAGCTATACGGTGTTGTAGGGCCTATAATGGGCATATCAGGCCTTCTGCTGGGTTTAAGCAAGGATAAGGGTATAAGAGCTGTTTCTCTACTAGCAGAGACTTATGGCCATCCTATGCACATTGGTCTTAGAGGAGCCAAAGAGCTTATGAAAATGCTTGAGAAGAAGTATAAGCTAGGTATTGACATGAAAAAGGTTGAGAAGGATATCAAGGGCTTTGAGAAGGAAATGAAACCCAAGGCTATTCAACATGAGCTGTTAGAGCAGGAGAAGCTTAGAGAGCTCTCACCCAAGGATACTAGCTATATTGGGTGAAATGATAAGGGATATAGAAGTGTTTGTACTCTGTTTCTGGCTCTTTTTTTTCTTTCCACTCAATCCTTCCTTCTTTGTTAATCTTTATTTTATGGGAATAAAGTAAATATTCGACTATCACGTTGAACGTCTGATACATCATTTTCTTAGGCAAAGCCTCCCAAAGGGCTCTTTTCTTATACTCTCCACTGAACTCCTTAATAAAGACCTCTACCATTAGAATGGTGTCTAAGCGAGGGAATCTAAGTATTTTAACAGTTTTCATTTTGATATATCAATTGATATAACAAGTTATATTTAAAAGTTGTTATTTTGGATAAAATTAGTGAAGAAAAACATTTTTTAATCATTAATATCTAAATCTTCTCTCATAATCTTTATGATCAAACCATTCAAGAATTAGGCAAATAATAATCACTTCTTCTCCTACTATTGAGTACATTAATCTCCAGCCTCTTGGCAAATCATATTTCCATAGGTTTTTAATCTTATATTTCTTAATATATTCTTTTGGAATTAGTTTTTTTGGTATTTGTATTCCACAAAAAGTATTATCTTCAAGATTATCCATTGCTTGATTAATGAATTTAAAGAGTTCTTTATCAGAATCATTTCCATTTTCTAATTTGTAAAACTCTTTTTTAACTTTATCATCTGCAAATCTTACTGTTGAGGGTAGTCTCATTATAGAATGATAAAGAATGAAAAGCACTTAAAAGCTTCACGTCAAGATGTCTAATGGAGAACGAATATTTTACAATTTTTTCCTTGCCAAATCCTCGTTTACAACATACTTCTTTGCAAGCTTAGGGTAGTATATCCACCCAACCTTACCCTCTGAGTCAATTGAAATTTTATAAGAAAATAATAAATAATTGATTATTACGCAAAAAGTTTGATACATCATCTTCTTAGGAAGAGAATCCCAGAGTTTGCTCTTCTTAAACTCTCCATCATGTTTTTTAATGAAATTCTCAACCATGAGAACAGTATCTAACCGAGGGAAACGAAGAACATTCTTAAAGTGCAATTGGTCATATTTAAGCATTTTATATCAATTGATATAATAATTAATATTTAAGGTTTTTGGTTTTAATGGTTTTAAATACTTTATTTTCCTATATAAGAATCACTTTAACCTCTAATACTCTAAATATCAATTAACTTTATATACTCCTAGTTCTAATAATCTTAAAAGATAACATGAAAAAAAGAGGTAAGAGCAAGGCTCAGATTAGTTTGGAGTTTTTAATAGTGGTAGGCTTTGCTTTTCTCTTGACGATTCCCCTGGTCATAATCTTTTATAAACAGTCAGAGAATATTAACATAGAGGTTACTGCTAGCCAGCTTGACAAAGTGGTGAGTGAGATAAGAGACGCAGCAGACGAAGTATATTATCTAGGAAGTCCTAGTAAGAAGACAGTAACCGTGTATCTGCCTAAAGGAGTGCAAAGCATAAGCGTCACTGCTAATAAGATAGTGTTTGTGGTTGATTCTCCTAGTGGTGATTATGAATTAGTGAAGTGGAGTGCTGCTAATCTCACAGGAAGCATCCAGACTTATCACGGGATTCATCATGTAAGGGTTGAAGCCTTTGATACATATGTAAGTATAACAGATTAAGCAAGGAGGGAGGATGAGTATTCGAAAAAAAGCACAGGTTGCTATAGAGTTTGTGATGGTTGGAAGCCTGGCCATGATAGTCATACTTGTGTTTGCAGGTGTTCTGTACTCTTTGTCGTATGATTATTCAGAGCAGAAAAGGATTAATAGGTTTAAAGACTTGGGTTATTCCTTGCAGAACGAGCTAATCCTAGCCTCAGAGGTAGAGCCTGGTTATGAACGCGTGGTATACATTCCTAACAAGATTGAAGGAGCAGACTTCTCCATAACCCAGTCCTCTACTGATATTGTAATAACCTACAAAGAAGCACAGCTACTCTTTAGAATCCCTGAGGTTAGTGGTAGTCTGCAGAAAGGAATTAATACAATTTCAAAGACAGATGCTAACACTGTGGTAATAAGCTGAGAGGATTAGTATGAGTTGATTGATATGAAAAAGAGAAGGAGCAACAAGAAAGCCCAGACCTGGATCTCTGATTATACCATTAGTCTTATCCTCTTTATCTTAATAGTAATTTTATCAGTTAAAATAATTGTTAACAGCTTCTCAACCAACACTGCTTTTGAAGAGCTAAAAACAGATGCCTCTAAGATAAGTGAGACCCTCTTATCAGAGGGATATCCTCCTGACTGGACCAATGCAAGCGTGATAAGACCAGGGGTGCTCACATCTAAGAGGTTGAACTCAACCAAAGTGGTTAATGCCATGAACATGAGCTACTCTGCACTAAAACCCAAGTTTCAAACTGAATATGATTTTCTAGTCATTTTTGAAGACCCAGGAAGTAAAGACCCAAGTAGTGACATGATAGAGTTCAGTGACTTGTGTGTTATTGGAAGCCCAGATGTGAATATTAATAAAACAGGTGTTGATTGTCATAACCCTGTTTTCACAAGCATTAGCTATGATAATATGGTGAAACTAACACGTTTAGTTATACATGATACAGAAATAATAAGAATGGTGGTTTATGCATGGGATTAGGATTAGATAGGAGAAATATCAGAAGAAACAAGAAAGCCTTTTACTATACCATGGATGCTTTGTTCGCAGCAATGCTTCTAGTAGGAGGCTTACTCTTAATCTCCCAAAACCTGGTTAAGAGTTATGCAAGAGAAAGCATAGAATACCTCTCAACAGATGTTCTTATAGCTCTTTCAGAGTTGCAGATGAGTGAGATTAACAGCACTTATGTGAATAATAATTTAATGGGCAGCTCTTATACTAATCTTAACCTTACAGTACTAGAGCAAATAGGTACTTACTGGGCTGCTAATGAGACTAACCTTGCACTCAACCTCTCAGAATATGTGCTGAACAATGTATTTCCTAATAAAACAGGCATGAACCTGGTCATAGAAAGTGATGTCTTGTACCAAAAGAATTGGTCAGAATCAAATACCTTGGTCACTGGCGGGAGAATGATAACAGGTATAATGCAAGGAGCCCCTTTAACAGGTTCAACCTCTTCTGCTTATCTAAGAAAGATTGATGATAAGAGAGACAGTAGCTTTGCATATTTTGGAGGTTTTTTTGGGCAGGGAAACGTCTCAATATTCGTGGATGGCCTACCCAGTGATGTGGATAATGAAACTATAACTATGGTTGAGATGGAAGTGGATGCAGGAGGCCAGTTTGCCTTATATATTAATGGGGATAAATGCGGTGATTTCACACCAACTGTTGCTAATATGACTCCTAATTACTGGAACATAACCAGCTGTAAGAACTCAATACAACCAGGAAGAAATGATTTTGACGTAATCTTTGATGCAAATATTAACCAATCCTATATTGCAGGAGGGTTTATCAAGATAAGTTATAAGACTTCTCAGCAGCAACAGAATATATCTACAGGAACAAAAAAATATCACTTTCCAGGCGTTGTAGGGGTTGCTAATTTGTACGATGCTTTTTACATACCAGGCACGCTTACTAACATGACAATCTATCTACACTATGATACTGATGCCAAGTCTTATCTTACAATCGGAGACACTATTGTTTACCAGGATAATGCCAGCGGTGACACCCAGGTGTATCTTTATGATTCCAACCTTACTCAGTTCCCAATAAACCTTAACTATAATGACCTTAGCAACAGAACCATTCCTCTAAGATTTGCTTCTTATAATGAGACTTATACATATGTGTTTGGTTCAAACGCTGATGTTGTTCTTATTACAGACCTCTCAGGAAGTATGAAGTTGAGAATGAACTCATGGAGTAATCCAGGTAATTCTATTCCTGGTTGCAAGCCAGCAGACATAATTGATCCTAAGTCCAGGAGGCTAGGAGTGGCTGCCTGCCTTGACTCTGAGGTTAATGCAATAATAATGAACTCCTCCAGAACAAACAATACAAATAGGATGTGGTTGGTTGACTTCTCAGATGATGCAAACCCCTTTTTCAGCCCAAACCTAGCCTTATTAACAGAAGCTAATATTGAGCAAGAGATATTTGATAGGTATAAGTCCAAGAGCCAGCAAGAGATAAAAGGAGGTACTTGTTTGTGCTGTGCAATAAACCAGGCCTATGATATCCTGAACACTTACAGTAGTGAGAACAGGAGCAAGTCTGTGATAGTGATGACAGATGGTGTGCCAACCCATTGCTGTGGTTTAGATGGGGGGGGAGGATGTAACGAGACATCCACAGGTACAACAGGCTTCTGGCTTGACTCTGACTGCACAGGTGATGAGAATGCATGCGATATAAATGACTGTGATGGACCAATTAATAATGCTATTAATGCTGCACAAAGGCTTCACCAAGACCTAAATACCACTGTTCATGCTGTTGGGTTTGGACCAATAGAGAACTGTACCAATGCAAACTATACTGTTCATAAAGTAGCAGAAGTAGGCAACGGAAGTGTTATTGTGAGCCAAAATGCTTCTGTACTTCAAGAGTTTTACTGGAATGTATCCACTCAGATAATTGCAGAGGTGTCCCAAACCTCCCAGTTGATTTCTGTTGAAGGAAACCTAACTCCTTCAAACCTTTATAATGACTCTTATATTGAATTCCTATACGATCCAATAGTTGACCCTCCTCAGCCCAATGAGATAAGCGTGGTTGTGCAGACAGACCAGTTTGGTGGATGTAACCCTTCTGTTACAATGTATCCTGGCATTAGAGTAGCTGATGCAAGAGTGGTTTCTTACTCTGATTATCACTGGACAGACACTCTTATGGTCGATGGAACAAGTGTGTTCAACCTCTCCTTTTTCAGCTCTGACTATGTAAGATTAGGAGACCCTTATGAAATACAGGTACCTGTAAATCTCTTAACCAATGGAACCCACTCCTTAACCATAGGCACAGGAGATTCTCCTATTAATTATACTGGTTGTTCAGATAATAACTCTCTCATATATACTGCTCTTGTGCCCTCAACAACTGCTCGTTCAGGAGTAGTAGAAAAAATAGAGGGTTGCGTGTGGAATCTGCAATTTGAGGACGATACTTTCAGTAACAAATCAATACCAGAAGGGTATAGTGGGAGTAACAGGTGCAGCTACACAGCAGCCAATCACACCCTTGCTGATGGTGCCTATGACCCTAATGACGCATATGACATAGCTGTATACAAACTGCTAAGAGCCCTTGACTATGATGATAATGGTAAAGTGTTTGTAAACTTGGATGCTGCTGATATAGAGATAGTACTAACAACTGTGTCATCAGTCCCATACCTCTGGGGGCCTACACTGGTGAAAGCCAGAGTTTGGCAATGAGAAAGGTAAAAATGAAAAAAATCTTATTTAACAACAAGAAAGGAATATTCTACTTACTAATCTCTTCTCTGTTCCTCGCAGTAATGATCTTTGTATTCCTAGCTTATGAGCAGTACGGCTTTGTAGATAGGCAAAAGGTTATTGAAACTAGGATTCAGACCATAAACGACTTTATTAAGGATATAGATACTGATTCAAAAAGAGTAATATATATTTCTGGTTTTAGAGCACTAATAGCTGTTGAAGACTATGTTGCTAGTTCAGGAGCGTATCTAAATAACAGCGAGAAGTTGTTTAGAATTGCTTTTTATAATGGAACTGTTAATGGTACAGATGTTGATATACTTGAGAACTCATCTTACTTTGACTATCTCCAGAAGCTGCAAGTAATAGCAGGCAGAGTGGGAATAGATATTTACATAAATGTAACTAATATAATTCTTTATCATGATTCTCCTTGGAGAGTAAAAGTAGTAGTAACTGCCCATGTTAACATCACTGATAACAAAGGATTGGCTAACTGGGATTTCTATAAGGATTATAATACAAGCGTTTCCTTAAAAGATATAAGAGACCCTGTTTACAGTGTTTATACTCTTGGAAGAGTTCCTAACACTATAAGGATTACTAACATAACAGACTTTGTGAATGATAGTAACAATGACACAACCAATCTGCAAAATCATACCAACCATTCTTATTATAAGGCAAATACTCTTGCACCCAGTTTTCTTATGAGGCTTGAAGGCAACTTCTCTAGCTCACCATACGGGATTGAAAGCCTTATCTACATCCCAGAACTAATAGAGCAAGATGTTCAGTACAATGATGGTAGGAGCATTGTTGACTATATATTATTTAGCAACATCACAGGCTACTCAAGCAAGGCCTGCGATGTGCAGAACATGCCGAACTGGTTCAAGATAGACATTAATCACACTTCAGACTACGAAGTTGATAAGCTGAGCTACACGCCCTGCGGATAAAACATGGAAGAAGTGATTTGAAATGATAAAGAATACGACCAAGAACTTTGTAATAATAAAGAAAGCAAAGATTTGCAGAAGCATTATTTGCAAAGCCTGTGGCTTTATGTTCAGGCTCCAGACACCAGATTATGCGCAGGTCTTTATTTTTAATAATGAGAGGAAGATAGATTTACACATGTTCTTTGTGTTCTTCCCCATAGACGTTCTTTTCCTTGACAAAGACAAGAAAGTGGTTGAGATAAAAAAGAATTTTGAGCCTTTTGCTTATTATTCTCCAAAGGTAAAGGCGCAGTATATTGTTGAGTTGCCAGTTGGGATGCTGAAGAAGACTAAGGTTGGGGATAATATAGGGTTTGGTTAAGCACTGTCCTAAAAAAGAAACATTTTTATACCTTAATTTACGATAATTAAAATATAGTATTAAAAAAGAGGTTATAATGACCGCTCAGAGGAATATTGAGACAGGAGTAGATAAGCTTGTAGACCTTATCGAGAGGAAGAAGAGGCTTACTATTAATGATGCTGCTAATGAGCTAGGGGTGAGTATTACTGTTCTGCAAGAATGGGCTGATTTCTTGGAAGATGAAGGGTTAATAACTGTTGATTATAAGCTGAGCAAGACTTATCTGTGCGAGAGAAAGCTCACCAAGAAGGAAGTAGAGAAAAAGGCAAAGAGGTATGCTTCTAAGAAGGACGCGTTTACAAGGAAGGTAGAGACAGTTCTTAAGTCCTTGCAAAGAGAATCTGCGGGCTTTGACAGGATTAAAGGTGAATTCAATAAGCTGAAGGACACTATTGGTAGTGATATAGAGCAGGTAAAGGAAGAGCTTCAAGAGTTAAAGCACTATGAAGAATTAAAAAAGAGTATTGATAAGGATATAATACAGCAGAGGCTTGATTTCCAGGAAATGTTGAACAATGTTCACCACCAGATAGCAGACCATAAGAAGAAGTACGAGAAGTTTATTGATGACCTTGGCGCTGAGAAGGCAAAGATAGAGGAAGCCAGGGTTGAGATGACCTACCTTGAGAATAGAGCAGAAAATCTAAAGAAAAGGCTCAGTGCTCTGAAAGAAATAATAAGGTCAATAGAAAATAAGATTATAGATCAAAGAGAAGTTATTAAGAGTTCTGTAGAAAAAATCAAAGCAGACTTAAACGCAGCAGAAAAACTGCAAAAAGACTTAAGGTTCAGGATAAACTCAGAGCTCAGCCCCTTAATAAAGATTTCTAAGGAGAAAGAAGAAAAAATACTTGCAGTCCAAGATTCTATTCTGAAAAAAATCGTGGCCAAGAAGAAAGAGATAGACAAGTACAGATTAGAGGGTGTGGAAGCAGCTGAGAAGTTCAAGTCTTTCTTTGAAAAGAAATCCAAGACCCAGGAGCTAATCAACACTCTTGAAAAAGAGAAAGCAGATCTTGAAAAGGAGCTAAAAGAATTAATAATGACGGCTCATAGTTTCAACCTCTCAGTGAAAAGCAGTGATGTACATAACTATGTTAAAGAACTCCAAGCAAGTTTTAAAAACATTGAAAAAAAGAAAAGTTCTTTCACAAAGAGGCTTGGAGAGTTAATGGATAAGATAAGCAACCAGTAAAAATTAAGATAAAAAGATAATAGATACTCTGTTTCTCTCGAATGATTGTAATTTTAACAAAACATTTATATATACTATTTAATAATAAATAGTTAAAAATAGATAGTTATATATTGGATTAAAGTCAGGAAGAAGTATAAAAAGAGGTGAAGTGTTTTAGTGACAGACAAGAACAATTCTGAAGAAAGAAAAGAAAAAAATAATCATCCTGAACCTCCTGAGAAAGGTAATGTTATTGATACCTATGAATATAAGGCAAAGAATATTCCCATAAAGGTAACTGTAGTCAAGAGGAAAGGAGAATTCGTTCCTCTCTACGAAATAAGCATTTCTAGTATCTCAAAAACAACAGAGTTCATGCTTGAAAGAATAAGACAAGAACTCGTCAAAGCAGTCAATCTTGAGATGATCGATATCACTGATTTAAAAAAAGCCAAGCTAATAGAGAGCCAATTCGAAGAGACTATAAGCGACCTTATCAACAAGTACTTCCCTGACCTTGATGATGAGACCAAAGGCTTCTTAACCAGCTATCTGCTCACCAAGAGCCTGGGCCTTGGAATGATAGAATTCTTAATGAACGACCATAAGCTAGAAGAGGTTGTTGTTAACGAGGCTACTGAGCCAATGTGGGTATATCATAAAGAACATGGCTGGCTTAAAACCAACGTATTTGTAAGAGACGAGGAGCAGACCAGGCATTATGCAGCCATCATTGGTAGAAAGGTAGGCAGGCAAATCTCAGTTCTAGAACCCTTACTAGATGCTCATCTTGAAGAAGGAGACAGGGTTAATGCTACTCTTATGCCTATAAGCACAGGTGGAAACACGCTTACCTTTAGAAAATTTGCTCGTGACCCATGGACCATTACCAAGTTCATTCAGACTAAGACAATATCACCAGAAGCAGCAGCTGTTATATGGATGGCTATACAGTATGAAATGAGCGCCATAATAGCAGGAGGAACAGCCAGTGGAAAAACTTCTGCTCTTAACTGCTTTGCAGACTTCTTCCCTCCCAACCAGAGGATTGTAAGTATTGAAGATACACGAGAGGTAAGATTACCCAAGTACCTGCACTGGGTACCTATGAACACCAGACTGCCAAATGCAGAGGGAAAAGGAGAAATCTCTATGGAAGATTTGCTTGTGAACAGTCTTAGGATGAGACCTGACAGAATCCTGGTAGGAGAGGTTAGAAGGAAAAAAGAGTCAGAGACCTTGTTTGAAGCAATCCACACAGGTCACAGTGTTTATGCTACTTTCCACGCAAACAATGCTGACCAAACCATTGACAGACTAACAAACCCACCTATTGATGTGCCAAAGATTCTGCTTCCTGCAATAAGCCTTATCATTGTGCAGTTCAGAAATAGACGAACAGGTATTAGAAGGACTTTTCAAATCGCTGAAATCCAAGAAGACTCCACAATTAATGTTCTGATGCAGTATGACCAGCAGAAGGATAAACTGGTTAAGAAGAACCCCTCAAAATCATTATTCCAGAACTTAAAGTTATACACAGGTATGAGTGACAGCCAGATAAAACATGATTTGGATGAAAAAGAAAGGGTGCTTAACTATATGGTGAAACATAACATCACTGATGTTGATGAAGTAGGAAGAATAATAGCAGAGTACTATACCAACAAGCATAATCTTATGAAATTTGTACATGCTAACAAGAGATTCCATGAATAAATTTTAGATAATTTTTTTCAGGGTTTTTGCTAACAATTCGTAGGAGGGTGTTATAAAGGATGAGTTTCTTTAAAGTACTCGCCAGGAACATGCCTGACTTAAAATTAAAGCTAGCTCAAGCAAGGATTCCTGATGACCCTGAGTTCTATGTTAAGAAGACTTTTAGCACTGCTATTTTTCTTACCATTGGTTTAATGATAGTTGCCTTTACATTTATAAAAAAACCAGGCGTACTCTTATTTGCACCTCTTATTTTCATATTCGCCTTCTTCTACTTTCTCAGATATGCTGATGTTAAAATAGAGAAGATGAAGAGGCAGATTAACCAAGAGATAATATTTGCAGGTAGATTCTTAATAATAGAAATAGAGTCGGGAGTCCCTCTTTATGATGCTTTTGTCAACCTTAGCAAACACTACGAGACTCTAGGCCCTTTCTTTAATGAGATAGTTGGAAAGGTAAACCTAGGTACACCAATGGAAGAAGCTATTAATGAAGCCATAACCACTACTCCTTCGCCAGAGCTAAGAAAATTGATGTGGCAGGTGCTTAATTCAATGAGAACAGGAGCAGATGTGGCTGACTCTCTTAACGCAGTTATAGACCAGACTGTGAGGCAGCAGCAAATTGCTGTTAAGGAGTATGGAAGAAAACTTAATCCCTTGGCCATGTTTTACATGATGATAGCAGTAATAGTGCCTAGCCTTGGAACAACCGTACTTATAGTACTAGCAACCTTTCTGGGTTTTGCAATGCCCCTGCCTTTCCTCTTAGTAATAGCTGGAGTGGTTGGTTTTATCCAGTTCATGTTTTTTGCAATAATAAAATCAGCAAGACCACCTATGGAGATATAAATTATGAAATTCAACTTTTTTAAGAAAAAAAAGAATGAGTCTGATAGAATAAGGCAACTCAGGCATGAGTTAGAGGTAACTAAAAAGCATGAAAAGCTAGAAGCCGAGAGAACAAAAATCAAGGCAATGTTAGAAGCAGAAAAAGCCAGGCTTACATCCCAACCTGAAGAGACTGACCCTGAGAAGATAAGAGAGAAAAAATTAGAAGAGATAAAGGAGAGGCTTGAGAAAAAAAAGGTAAAACCCAAGAAAAAGCTAGGCAAAGCATTAAGAGGGATAAAAAAATTACAAAAAAAGAAGCTTGTAAAGAAGAAGAAGAAAAAGAGGTTCACTCTAAGAGGCTTTGCTAGAGCAATAAACCTTCAGAATTTCCTAGACAAAGCAGGTCTTGACCTTGATGCTAGAGAACTAACGAGAAAAATCTTTAAGATAAACATTTATATCTTCTTGTTCTTCAGCTTGATAGCAGTCATAGCAGTCATTGTTAACAAGAAATCCTTTGCTGACTTATTAGTGTTCCTTATAGGCTTCTGGTTAACAGCGTTCTTTATTCTTCTAGCAATACTCTGGTTGGGTTACCTGTTCTACCTTGATATGAAGATATTCCAGAGAACAAAAGCAGTAGAAGAAGTATTCCCTGATTTTCTACAGCTAACAAGTGCAAATATAAGTGCAGGTATGACAGTGGATAAAGCCTTATGGTACTCTGTAAGACCAGGCTTTGGGGTGCTGGCAAAAGAGATAGAAACCGTTGCTAAGAATACGATGGCAGGTGAAGATCTCTCCACAGCCCTGCTTAATTTTTCTAAGAAATATAATTCAAAAATCATCCAGAGATCTATCAATCTCTTACTGGAAGGCATGGATGCAGGAGGAGAAATGGCAGACCTTCTGAACAAGATAGCCCTAAACATAGAAGAGACCAAGCTTCTTAAAAAAGAGATGGCAGCCAGTGTTACTACATACGTTATATTCATAGCCTTTGCCACAATCCTAGCAGCTCCTGTTCTGTTTGGACTAGCAACCCAGTTACTAGAAGTAATAAGCGCGATTACCAGCAGGCTAGACACCACCACCGCTCATTCAAGTGCTTTTTTTAGCTTCTCATTCACACCTGACACAATAAAATCCAGGGATTTCAGGATATTCTCCTACCTAATGCTCATTATATCCTCTTTTTCCTCAGCCTGTATTATTAATATTATAAAAAAAGGAAGGATAAAGGAGGGCTTAACCCAAATCCCTGTTTTTATCCTAGTAGCAGTACTCGTTTACACAATAGCATCTGCATTAATAAGAGGGGCGTTCAGCAGCTTTTTATAAGAAAACAGTTTTTTAAAAGCCAGTTCTAAGCATAAAATCCCTTTTTTACCAAAACATTTATAAACACAAAAATAGTAGGTAAGAATAAGAATAATTTTATTTAAAAAGAGTGAGGTGAAATTAGGATGAAGAGAGGACAAGCAGCAATGGAGTTCTTGATGACTTATGGATGGGCAATCCTTGTAGTGCTAGCAGCTATAGGAGCCCTAGCATACTTTGGTGTGCTAAGCCCAGACAGGCTCTTACCAAGTAAGTGCACCCTAAGTCCTGGGTTTGACTTTGGTGATTGTAAGGCTGACGCTACAACAGAGAGCTTACGAATAAGCATATACAATGGTTTAGGCACTGATGTGAAGAACGTGACTTTTGTTGTTAACACAACAGGAGGAAGTGATATAACCTGTAGTGAGACATGGGATATTGGAATCCTAGCAAACGGAGCAACTATACCAACAAGTGGTGCATATGAGCTGTGTAATGAGACTGCAGCAACTGGAGATTATGCAGAAGGCACGAGATTTGATGCGTCAGTAAAGGTTGTCTACACAAAATTTGGTGAGAGTGTCTCACATACAGTAACAGGAAAAATCACCACAAAGGTAGAAATATAAGCTAAATTTTTTTAATATTTTTATTCTCTTTCTATTTTTTGTTTTGAGTTAATAGTTAGTTTAGTGAGCATTGTTGTTATTATTGGCTTAAGGTCGTAATTTCTTCTTAAAAAGAATCGAGTGCGTTGCGGGGGGACGCCCCATCCGGGGACGTAGCACCTTAAGCTTTACAATTAAAAATTTCGAAGCCAATAACAACAATGCGAGCAAATTTTTGGATAAATACCTATCTGAAACCATAACATTAATAAAAACTAATCTACCCACTCATTCATACTTAAGAGAGGTGGTCTTTTTGGACAAAATACATGAGATAAAGGCTTATCAGGTTCTTGATTCAAGAGGCAACCCTACTATTAAGGTTGTGATTAAAACTAAGAAGCACATTGGCTATGCCTTTGTGCCTAGTGGTGCGAGTACTGGCTTGTATGAGGCTGTTGAGCTTAGAGATAATAAAAAGGCTTATAATGGTAAAGGAGTTGAGAAAACTGTTGATATCATTAATAAGAAGATTAATAAGCAGCTTAAAGGCATAAAAGTAACTGAGCAGGAAGAAGTTGATTTAGAGCTTAAAAGGCTTGATGCTACTGAGAATAAGTCAAAGATAGGGGCAAACACTATTCTAGGTGTGAGTTTGGCTGTGAGCAGAGCAGCAGCACAGGCCAAGGATAAGGAGCTCTATGAGTATTTAGCAGAGCTATTTAAGAACAAGAAAAAACTTATGCTACCAATTCCTCAAGCTAATGTGCTTAACGGAGGAGAGCATGCTGGTAATTATCTTAAGTTCCAAGAGTTCTTGTTAATACCTACAGGTGCTAAGAGCTTTGCAGAAGCCATGAGAATGGTGGGTGAGACTTATCATGTTTTGAAAAAGATTATTGATGATAAGTTTGGGATTAATGCTACTAATGTGGGTGATGAAGGAGGCTTTGCTCCTCCTATAAGAACGCCAGAAGAGGCTTTAGAATTAGTTAGCGAGGCTATTACCAAGGCTGGTTATAAGAGAAAGATACGCATAGGCATGGATGTGGCTGCTAGCAGTCTTTACAATGAGAATGAATATGATATAGGAGTTAGTTTCAGTGCAAAAGGCTTGACGAGTTATTATGACCGCTTGTTTAGCAAGTATGATATTAAGAGCATAGAAGACCCTTTTGAACAAGATGAT
>SMTZ1_10003634_pt1 | contig 15500 bp, 16 predicted proteins | sample DeeMarSWOR136_30_FD_25667 | JGI IMG/M metagenome (IMG submission 25667)
GAAGTTTTTCAAAGGTTGGGAATAGAGGCTCCTAAGGGAGTTATGCTTTATGGTCCTCCTGGGACGGGTAAAACGTTGCTTGCAAAGGCTGTTGCTAGTGAAACCAACGCCCATTTTATCTCGATTAGTGGTCCTGAGATTATGAGCAAATTTTACGGTGAATCTGAAGCCAATATCAGGGGGATTTTTAAAGAAGCTGAAGAACATGCACCGAGTATTGTGTTTATCGATGAGATAGATGCTATAGCGCCAAAAAGGGAAGAGGTTACAGGCGAGGTTGAGAGAAGAGTTGTATCGCAGCTTCTTGCTTTGATGGACGGTTTAGAATCAAGGGGTCAAGTGGTGGTTATAGGTGCAACAAATAGGCCGAATGCTGTTGATCCTGCTTTGAGGCGTCCTGGGCGTTTTGATAGGGAGATTGAGATAGGTATACCCGATAGAAATGGTCGTTTTGAAATTCTTCAGATTCATACAAGGGGTATGCCTCTTGCGGATGATGTTGATCTTGAGAAATTAAGTGCGGTAACTCATGGATATGTGGGAGCAGATATTGCAGCTTTAGCGAAAGAAGCGGCAATGCATGCTTTAAGATGTGTGCTTCCAGAGATTAATATAGAAGAAGAAACCTTGAGCCCTGAAATTTTAGATAAACTCGTGGTGACTGATGAAGATTTTAGTGAAGCCTTTAAGGAAATAACGCCTACAGCTATGAGAGAAGTGTTTATTGAGGTTCCCATGGTTAAGTGGGATGATATCGGTGGACTAGGGGATGTAAAGCAAGAGCTTAGAGAGGCGGTAGAATGGCCTCTTAAATATTCGGAAGTTTTCAAGCAAATGGGCGCTAAGCCTCCTAAAGGAATTCTTTTATTCGGTCCTCCTGGCACTGGTAAGACACTATTAGCCAAAGCAGTAGCTAGTGAAAGTGAGTCGAATTTTATCTCAATTAAGGGTCCTGAAGTGTTAAGTAAATGGGTTGGAGAATCGGAAAAAGCTGTGAGAGAGATATTTAGGAAGGCAAAAAGTGCATCTCCAAGTGTTATATTTGTGGATGAATTAGATGCTATTACGCCTCATAGAGGCTCGGGAATTGGCGATTCAAGGGTTACTGAACGTGTGATCAGTCAAATTTTAACAGAGTTGGACGGTATTATAGAACTCAACAATGTAATCGTTATCGGGGCAAGTAATAGGCCTGATATAATCGATCGTGCTTTATTGCGCCCTGGAAGGTTTGATAAGCTTATTTATATTCCTTTACCAGATCAATTAGCGCGTATTGCTATTTTTAAGATACATACAAGGGATTATCCTTTAGCTGATGATGTGGATCTTGAGGTTTTTGCTGATCAGACTGAGGAGTATTCAGGAGCAGAAATTGAAGCAATTTGTAATGAAGCTTCAATGACGGCAATACGGGAATTTATCGATAAATATGGAGATGAAGGAAAAGAGCATTTAAAAGAATTAAAGGTAATGCGTAAGCATTTCGAAAAAGCCATGCAGAAAGTTCCTAAAACATCTAAAAAAGGCGTTGAGTCCTACGAACGTTTTATTGAGGAGTTTAGACAACAACCTAGCGCAATTGGAAGAATTGTCCCAGATATTTACGGTTAAGTTCTTTAGAATTGTTTATTTAGGAATTTAAAACGGAAATATATTCTCGAAAAGAGGAATTATATATGATATTTGAGAAACAAACAAAAAAATTAGAACCTGTCGCGATAGTCGAAGAGGAAGACATAGATCTTGAAGGTAAAGTTGTGATCCAAGGATTTCCAGGGATGGGGCTTGTAGGCACAATAGCAGCCTATCATCTCGTCACTTCACTAAACTTAAAACAGGTAGGCTATTTGGTAGGCTTAGATATGCCTCCGATAGTTGTTGTGCATAAGAGCAAACCTATGTCTCCTGTCCGCATTTATTCGCATGAAGATTTTACTGTAGTAATTTCTGAAATAGCTATACCAACTCAAACCACTTATCCCTTAGTAAAAACGTTGCTTGAATGGTACAAAGAAAAAAAAGTCAAAGAAGTGGTAGTAATCGGGGGATTGGGAGACCCCGAGCGTTTAAACCTTGAAGAGTTAGAAGTTTTCGGTGTTCCTACAAACGAGGATACTCGCAAGTTTTTAGAAAGTCATGAAGTAAAAATCCTTGATGAGGGGGTTTTAGTTGGTCCATTAGCTGTTACTTTGAGGGAAAGTGCTGCATCAAATATCTCAACTTATGGCATACTATCCAAGTGTTTTTCCAAATTTCCTGATCCTGTTGCAGCTTCCCGTATATTGGAAGTTTTAGAAAAACTTACTGGAATAAAGGTAGATTTAAAAGCTCTTTTTGAAAGGGCTGAAGAGTTAAAGATCAGAATGCGAGATCTAGCAAAACGAACAGATCAAGAAGCGCAAGTAGTCGAACAAGAAGCAGCTGCAGCGCCAAAAACCTACTACAGTTAGAAATCAAAAAGATTAATTCAAGGAAAAAAAACGTTATTTTTTAAGATAGGTGGATTATATTGGCTAAAAATAAGGACGAACAAGAAACAGAAAAAATAGCTTCAAGCGATGAAAATATTGAAACCCTTTTCAGAGCTTTGAGTAATGAAGCTAGAAGACGCATAATAGAACTCCTAACTAACGGCCCAATGTATCTACGCCAGATCCACAGAACTTTAGAAAGAGAAAGAGAAATGCATATACAAGCAGTTACTAAGCATCTCTCTATTTTAGAAGAAAGCGGTATACTTTCAACATATTCTAAAAGGTCTCCTAGAGGTCCTGATCGTAAATATTTTTGTTTGAATGAAGGTAAATTGGTTACTGTATTTTTATCTCCTCTCGGCTTATCAGTTCCCTCTCTCCTATCTTTTAATGAAAAAAGAGTGAAGAAAGTCCTTGCTCGTATACGTTTTCTATCACATGAAGAAGAAGAAGATGAACACTTTTCAGGGATAAAAACATTAAAGGAACAGTTTGAAAAATCCCTCTCAATCCTGGAAGATTTTTTAAAAATTTATCAAAGGGTTCTTAAAGAGTTAAAATCCCTAGAAGAGAGTGAAGAACTCTAAAATTTAACTTTTTATTAAAATTAAAATAATAAATTCATATTTACCTTGAGTAGGGGTAATATTTGTCAGACTTTGAACGAAATAATCTTTTAAGACTTGTAAGAATGGGTATTCTATCCCCTTCGTTTAAAGAAGAGGAAGTGGAGTCTACAATAGTTTTCGCTATTTGGAAAGAGTTTAGAGGCTCCTGTATACATGCTGAAGTCGAATCACTCAAACCACCAACTCTTCATTGTAATAGTATTCAAGGTCTGTGTAAGATAGCAGCATGCCCTATAATTCGAAAAGCTTTAGATCGCTTTGAAAGAAAAAGAAGAGGATAGAATAAAAGTTTCTTTTCGAGTTTTTACTTTTTATAGGAATATTTTTCTCATAAATTCGTATTTTTTATTCGACTTTTTTTTCATTTTTTTTCTTCTTTCAGGGTGCCAAAATTCTGCATAAGTTCTTGCGAATTCTTCCTCTTCATCTAAGTATTTAACCATTTTTTGCCATTCTTTTTTGACATTTAACATATGATTTTTTTGGAAGAATTGTGTATAGAAGTGGTGTCCGATTTCGTGTCTTACAGTATTTTGAAGCATTTTTTTTATTATTTCTTTTTCAAGCTTTATTTCAACGGTTAATGAGGTATAAGAATAAACTATTAACGTAGCAGTATCCTCATCATAGACACCTAAAACATCTCTCCCCAGCAAATATCTTTCATCTTCATGAGAAAAAATGTTTTTACTTACGATCTTTAAAAGCTGTAGATTTTCTGTTTTTAGATGGGTTAAGGGTATATATGCTAGTGCTTTTTGAACATCTTCTGCTGAGAGTTGAACTCTTCTTTTTTTCGATTCTTTCTCAATAAAAACGTTAATACCTTCACCAATCTCATACTTTTCTGCGGTGGTAAATAGTCTTTCCTCTTCTTTTGTTTTTATAAGTTTTTTAGGCTTTGTCAAATTTTTACCATAGTTGAGAATAAGGGATTTAGGATACTCTGACTCTAAAGGTTCTTCTATATTTTTCGCCTCCTTTAACTTTTAAAACTCCTTAACTAAGGTTTTAATCCTGTTTTTAGGCGGTTTATAAAATATCTCCAAGCTACCCCCCTTAAAGCCTTTTTATGACTTCCACCACCAAAGAAAATTGTACGCATATGTTGTCTTAATTTAGCGTCTTTTTTAGCATAACTTGCTATCCTACCACCCCTCTTCTTTTTATAGACTTGTTTAAAAACCTTCTCACAAACGTCAAACTCATCTCTAAACTCCTTTTTCCATGCTTCTTGATATTTTCCCATTATCTTTGATGAAAAATCTTTGTTCTCAAATGCATAATCCAAGGTTTTTACCGCTAACTGGGCTGTTTTTGCAGCATGATACAAACCCTCACCGGTTAAAGGATTAATAAAACCTCCTGCATCTCCAATAATAAGCAATCTATCTCGAAACGTTTTTTTAATCCTTCTAAAAACCGGTATTAAACCAATAACAGGAGGTTTCAGATTGATATTTTTGAGAACCTCTCGTTTTTTAAGATCTTGAACAAACATATTATAAAATATTTTAATAGCTCTCGACTCTAAAAGATTACCTCCAACCCCTACGTTTAAAGCTCTCTCTTTTGGAAAAACCCACCCGTATCCAAAAACCCCTATATCTAAGTGTATCTCTGCAACTCCCTCTTCTAAAAAATCGTTTGAAACTCCTTCAATCAAGGGGGATTCAGAAACATAACAAGCTCCTATATCGTGTGATTTCCACTTATTAAAAAGCCCTGCTTTGCGGGCAACTGTGCTTGGAAAGCCATCAGCCCCAATAACCGCTTCTGCCAAATACTTTTTCCCGTCAAAAGTCTTAACCTCTATAACTTCTTTACTCACGTTTATATTAGTTACATGATTCTTCGTAAAACTCTTAGCTCCTACCTCTTCTGCCATCTTGAATAATTCATAGTCAAAGTCTGCCCGATTTACACCATAAAAAAGTGGATTATTTGAACTTTCATCAGAAAACTCAAACACATTATTTTGAGTATAAGTTAAAACTCGCTTTACAGGTTTAATAGAAAATCGTGGCTCAATCTTATGAAAGCCAAACATTTTCCAAGCCCTTAAAGTAACCCCTCCACCACAAGGTTTTTCTCGAGGAAAACTTTTCTTATCGATCAATCCTACCTTGTAACCTTTTTCCGCTAAAAGTCTTGAAGTAAAGGAGCCTGAAGGTCCAGCGCCTACCACGATAAAATCAAATTTCTCACTCATGTTTTTCATGACCTCTAAATCTTTTTTTTATAATCATGAGTGTTATAATTTTTTGAATGTTATACAACCATAAAATATTAAAGTATCTTTGACAACCACTTTAAGGGTTTAACATTGATGGAATAATGATAAATTATGGTACCAGGATGGTTTAAATGGATAATCGGCAGCTCAGAAGTTGGTATGAACGAAAATTTGCCTCATTAGGCCGCTTTCTTGCAAATCGTGGATTTACTGCAAACTTTTTTTCCACTTTAAGCATTTTAACAGCCTTTTTTGTAGCTGTAGCCTATTATTATCATTATCCTTGGCTTGCAGCTATTTTAATCATTTTAACCGGTTTTTTTGATATGCTTGATGGTAGTGTTGCAAGAGCTGCTGGAACCGCTTCAAAATTTGGAACCGTTCTTGACCATTGTATCGACAGATATGCTGAATATCTTTTTCTTACTGGTGTTATGATCGGAGATTATGCCGATCCTTTTTGGGTCTTATTCGCTTTTTTTGGAATGATTATGGCAAGCTATGTGAGGGCAAAAGCAGAAAGTATGGGCGTAGAATCATGTAGTGTAGGAATAGCTGAAAGAAAGGAAAAACTTTCTCTTCTAATAATAGGTTCTCTCCTTGTTACATGGTTTGAAGACATTAAAATCCCAATAATAGATGAAACTATTGGCCTTCTAGAACTTACCGTAATCCTGATAGGTATCTTATCCCATATTTCTGCCATTCAAAGAATTGCATACGCAAAAAAACCTCTAAAAAACAAACTCCTATCAACCTAAAACTCTCTATAGCTCCCCCAAAAAAGGAATAACCTAAAAAAGAAAAAAAATTAGTTCTTTTCTTTTAAAATTCTCTGTTTTTCATAATTTTGTGTTTTCTCTGATTCTTTTTGCCATAGTTGTAAAAACATCCTCCACGTTAGTTCCATCTTTAGCCGAGGTTTCAAAGTACTCTAAACCTCTTTTCTTTGCGTATTCTTCTGCCTCTGCTGTCGATATCTCTATCTGATCTTTAAGATCTTTTTTATTACCTACCAAAAATGTCGGGATTCCAGGGGTTGTATAACTCTTGAATTCATCCAACCACCTCTCAGCATCAAAAAAGCTATTCTTATCATCTAGAGAAAAAACTAAAAGACCGCCAGTTGCACCGCGGTACCAAAAAGGTCTAAGTGACCCCAACTTTTCTTGTCCACCCGTGTCCCAAATAAGAAGCTTGATTTTTTGATCCCCTATGCTTAACTTTTTAGAAAAAAGATCCAAGCCAAGGGTCGTATTATAACTTGTAGTGAACTTGCCTTCACAGTATCTTCTTGCAAGGGAAGTTTTTCCTACGCGACCTTGCCCAATTACCACTACTTTAAACAATACTCCTGAGTGCTTTGATTTAGTGTTTTTTTTTGTTGTCATGATTCTCCCGACATCGAAAACAGTTAGTTTAGTAAATTAATATATAGAATTCATTTTTTATTTACTTTGCGAAGATTAATAAATTCTATAAACCTGAAAATATTCGATATACCCCCCTAAAAAACCTAAAAAAAGAAAAAATAATTAATTCTTTTCTTTTAATTACTCTGTTTTTCATAATTTTGTGTTTTCTCTGATTCTTTTTGCTAGAATCGTAAAAACATCCTCCACGTTTATATCATCTTTAGCCGAAGTTTCAAAGTACTCTAAACCTCTTTTCTTTGCATATTCACTCCCTTCCTTTGAAGATACCGTAATTTGATCTTTAAGATCACTCTTATTACCAATTAACAGTTTAGGTATGCCAGGAGTTGTATAACTTTCTAGTTCATCCAACCACCGATCAGCTCTATTAAAACTAACTTCATCTGTTAACGAAAAAACTAAAATACCACCAGTCGCACCACTGTACCAAAAAGGTCTAAGAGATCCCAAATTTTCTTGTCCGCCCGTATCCCAGATTAGAAGCTTGATTTTTTGATCAGCTATTGTTAAATTTTTTGAGAAAAGGTCTAAGCCGAGAGTTGGCTGATAACTGGTAGAGAATTTACCCTCACAAAATCTTCTTGCAAGGGAAGTTTTTCCTACGCGACCTTGCCCAACTACTACTACTTTAAACAAGAATATTGATCGTTTTGATTGATTTATTGTTTCCATGATTTCTCCCTATCAAATAATAATTTTAGTATATCTTTATTTATGTAATTCATTAATTATTTGTTTTACTATGATAGTTTATCTATTTTTGTTTGTTATTACTCGATTTATAAGCCCCATTCTTGTTGCTAAATCTGTTAGTGCAACCGCTATAGCTGATTCTATTACCGGAATAGCCCTTGGAACTATACAGGGGTCATGTCTTCCTTTACCTGAAATCTCGACGGTTTTTTTAGTCTTAAGGTCGACAGTTTTCTGAGGTTTTCCAATTGTAGCTGTAGGTTTTATCACAACACGTAAAACAATGGGTTCCCCGTGAGTTATACCTCCAAGTATGCCTCCAGAATTATTAGTAAATGTTCTTATACTTCCATCTTCTGCAACGTAAAACTGATCATTATGTTCAGAACCTCTCATAATAGAAGCTTTAAATCCTGCTCCAAACTCCACACCCTTTACACCTGGAATCGCAAATAAAACCTTTGCTAATTCTCCTTCTACTGTATCGAAAACAGGTTCTCCTAAGCCAGGAGGAACATTTAAAGTACTGCATTCTATAATGCCTCCTACACTATCCCCTTCTTCCTTTACCTTTTCAATCAGCTCAACCATCTTTTTTGCAGCTTCTAGATCTCCGCATCTAACTAGATTATTATCAATCTCAGCTTTTATCTCTTCAATACTCTTATTTTTAGCTTTAATATCTCCTATCTGCACAGTATAGGCTAAAATTTCAACTCCTAAAACCTCTCTTAGAACTTTTTTCGCGATTGCTCCGGCTATAACGAATGAAACAGTAATCCTTCCAGAAAAACGCCCACCACCTCTATAATCAGAAAAACCTCCATATTTAATAAAAGCTGTATAATCTGCATGCCCCGGTCTAGGAGTATACCTTATATTTTCATAGAAACTCGAATCAACATCTTTATTCCAGACAAGAGCACAAATTGGCGCGCCTGTAGTAAAGCCATTAAAAATCCCGGACATAATTTGGACGAGATCACTTTCTTTTCGCGGTGTAGTAATTCCAGACTGGCCAGGTCTCCTCCTTTCTAACTCCTTCTGAATGTCTTCTTCTTTTAAAGCTAATCCAGCAGGGCATCCATCAATAACGACTCCGACACATTTGCCGTGAGATTCTCCAAAAGTCGTAATCTTGAAAACTTTTCCAAAACTGTTTTTATCAGCCATCAACTAAAACCTCCATTATCTTTTCTTTCAATCTTAACACCAAGTTTTTCCAAATCATTCCAAAATCCAGGATAAGAAACATTAACACACTCTGCATCCTTTATCTCTACAGGATATCGGGCTTTAAGGGCTGCAACACTTAAAGCCATGGCCATTCTGTGATCTCCATAAGATTCTACCATAACACCGCCCTTAATCTCTTTTCCTCCATATATGACCATCCCATCCTTTTTTTCCTCCACCTTAACACCCATCTTAGCCAGCTCAACTGCAGGTCCATGTATTCTATCACTCTCCTTAATCCTTGCATGTTCTGCTCCCTCCAAAACCATGACTCCTTTAGCACAAGCTCCCAGAGCTGCTAAAACTGGCACCAAGTCTGGAGTATCTTTACAATTAACCTTAACACCACTAAGATCACCCTTCCCCTCAACAATAATTCCATTCTCAAAATCTGAAATTTTCACCCCCATCTCCCTAACAATATCAACCATTCTTGCATCCCCTTGTACACTATCTGTTCTAAGGCCTAATAGTTTAATCTTTGACTCGGTTACCGCTGCTGCAGCAATCAAAAAAGCAGCAGAAGAAAAATCTCCAGGAATATTAAAATCTACAGAATTATACTTCTGAGGGCCAGGAACAAAAAAACCTCCCTCTTCCCTCTCAACTCTTATACCAAGAAGATCAAGCATTTCCAAAGTTATCTCAACATAAGGACGACTGACAAGATCTCCTAAAATCCTAATCCTGCAATCATTCTCCCCCAAAGGTGCGATTAAAAGTAAAGCTGTAATAAATTGAGAACTAACATCACCCCTAATAGCCACTTCCCCGCCCTTCAAACCACCTCCCTCAATCACTATAGGAGCCAAACCATTACTCCTAGTACTCCAAGCTTTTACTCCCACCTGTTGAAGCGCATCCAAAAGTGGTTGCATCGGACGCTTCCTGATGGAATCATCCCCTGTTAAAACGGTGACGTCTGGCGATAAACACGCAACAGCAGTAATAATTCTCAAAGTAGTCCCAGAATTCTCAACATCTATCACATCATCTGGCGTCTCAATCTTCCCTGAACCCCAAATCTCTAAAAACTTTTCACCCTTCTTTTCTCCCTCTTTTTCCATTATCTGAACCCCAAACGCTTTACAAGCTTCAACTGTTACTAAAGTATCACGAGAGAAAAGAGGGTTATAAATTCTAGAAACGCCCTCACTTAAACTTGCTAAAATCACTGCCCTGTGTGTATAACTTTTTGAAGAGGGAACCTTAATCTTCCCAAACAACCTCTCAGTAGGATAAATCATTGTATAGACCATAAAGACACCTATTAACAATTAAAAACGGAAAATAATAAAATTAATCTTAATCAAAAACGGTTAAAATTAATTTTAAGATTTTTTAGTTTTTATAAAACTCGCCCAGCTTTTAAATTATTTATTTTTACCTTTAAAGTCTCCCCAGAGAATCTCTCAAATATATCAAGTAAAGCGTCCCCTTCCCCTGAAGGAGCTATGGCAAACATAGTAGGTCCGGTGCCACTAACCCCTGCAGCAAGAGCTCCTGCAACTAAAGAATCAATAATAAACCTCGTATCTAAACCGTAAATTATTGCACACAATAAACCGTTTAACGTTATAGCTTCCCATATTTTTCCCTTTAAAGCAAGCTTATGAGCTTGAAGAAAAAGAGCTTTAAAAACCCACAAAGGCTTCTCTTTAGTGTCGATAGTTTTAACCTTTTTTGTAGGGATCTTTAGCAAAATCTCAAAATCTTCACTAAACCTCTCCCTCAACAAAATTTCTCTCTCACGATTATCTGTAACCGCAAGTCCTCCAAAAAACGAGGCACAAGCATCATCAAAAGCACCTGTAATCGTGACCTCTGCATCAACACAAGCATCAACACCTAAATTAATCGCTTCTAAATCATCAATCTGCTCACCCAAAGCATCTGTAACAGCTAAAACCACCACATTAGCAGCAGCACTCGAACTTTTCAAGCCCCGAGCCACAGGAATATTAGACCTCGTAATAACCCTAATACCCACCTCCTCTACTAAATTAAACTTTTTCAAAACTCTTAAAGCCACTTTTTCAATTAAAACAGTATCTCCAGAAGGATCTGTAAAAACCTCCCCCTCTATCCTAGGCTCACTCAAAACAACAGCCTCTGCTTCAGCCCATAAATCTATCCCCAAAGCAGCTCCTTTCCAAGTAGCAATTGCATTAACGACAGAAACAGCAGAGTGACTCCGAAAAACAACCAATACCTAGCACACCCTAAAAGCCTATCAAATGCATAATTAAATAAATTTACATAAAAACCTTCTCGCGCCTAAGAACTGTTATCTCACCCGTCAGATTTTTGGTTAACCATTTTTATACATTTTTTTGTAGAGTTTAAGGTTTTTTTTTGTAAAAGATGTACAGGGTTGAATATAAGTAATTATAAAAAGCTTAATCTTATTCTTTCTTCAGGGTGATCCATATGGCCTATACAGTTTTAGAAAAAGAAGCCTTTGCAAAAATCAGTATAAAGGCCGATAAAAGTATCGCAGAAGCCCTCCAGAAAATGAGCAACCTAAATAGATCAAGTCTCTTAGCGATAAGAGAAGGTGAAATAAAAGGAATCATCACCGAAAGAGAAATCAAATCACGAGTATTAAACGCAGAACGGGATCCCGAACAAACCTATGTAAGCGATGTAATGTTTGATCTGGGAGGAACATATATAGTAATGACTAGGATGCCTGTAGGTGACATAGCATCCCCTCCAATAATTATGGATGTTGAAGATATGGTCACGGATGCTGTGCCAATGATGAGGCAAAAAGACCTTGGCGCAGTTATAGTTACTAAAAAAGGAAAACCTGTAGGAATGTTCACGTTTCATGATTTAGTTGATAAGGTTTGGGGAATACGGAAGGCGGAGGAAACTCCTATTGGAGAGGCAATGTCACCCTTGATAAAAGCATCAAGCTCGCAAGATATTGTAGAAGCAACAAAATTGATGTTGAAAAACCGCGTAATATTTGTCGCTGTAATGTATGGCGATGATATAATAGGTATTCTATCAAGCCACGATCTAATCAGATACATGTCAAGATTGTAACCAAACGGGAGACAATCTACAAAACCAGCTTTGTTATATTTGTCTCCCGTCATTTTCCTATTTTTTGCTAATTATTCTTTTTTTAAGGATTTTAAAACTGTTTTTTTCATAATCTGTATTGGCGCCTTTTTACCTGTCCATTTTTCAAAAGCTTCTGCTCCTTGAAAAACTAGCATATCAATTCCGCTAATTGTTCTAGCTCCAATAGATTTTGTCTCTCGTAGAAGCCTAGTTTCTGGGGGATTATATACAGCGTCAAAAACCGTTAACTTTTCATGGAGTAGTTCTTGAGGAACGATTGTTTCTTCTGTTTTTGGATACATTCCTACAGATGTTGTATTTACTAATAATTCTGCTTCTAAAATAGAATCTTTTAAATCTTCATAACTCAATTTTTTTGCTTTTATAGGTATTTTCACTGTTTTTAAAACATCTTCTACTAACCTTTTAACCCTTGTAAAAGTTCTATTAAGAACAGTTATCTTACTAGCTAACTTAGCGAAAGTAAAAACAATAGCCCTTGCAGCCCCTCCTGCACCTAAAATAACAATGTTTTTTCCGTCTAATTCAAATCCTCTCTCCGTAACAGCCTTGAGTGCCCCCATCCCATCGGTGTTGTAACCTTTTAAGATTCCACCCTCATTTATTACACAATTTATAGCTCCTATTTTTAAAGCGGTTTCATCCATTTTATCAAGATACTTAATGCAATCTTCTTTGTGAGGTATCGTGACATTAAAACCGCGGAAATTCAGCGCTTTAAATCCTGAAATCGCTTTCCCTAAATTTTCTTTTTGCACTCTAAAAGCCAAATAAACATAGTCTAAATCCAAGTGTTGGAATGCAGCATTTTGCATATCAGGTGAAAGAGAATGATTTATTGGGTCGCCTATTACTGCACAAGCAACAGTTTTACTCGTTATAAGCATATTAGAACCTCTAAAAAGCGATAATTTTGGCCTATTATTTACTTTCTACTATTTGAGCTAAACCATCTAGTATCATGCGCAAACTATCGACCATGAGTTGTCCTAAGGCTACAACTTTATTAACTCCTGCATAAGTAAATTCAGATCCAAAAAAGGAGCAGAGTATTCTTGAAAGAACACCATATTTACCCATGCAAAAAGCGATAATTTTTATGTCGATGTCTTTTGCAGAACTATGAAGCTTTAATATCTCCAGATTATCTTCTAAGGTTTTTGCTGTGGGAATTATTTTTACTAGATCAGCTTCTAACGCTTTTGCTTCTTTTAGATCGCTGATAAGTTGTTTTAATGGAGGCATATTTTCGTAGTGGCGGGAAAGGATAATAGAAACATTGTTTTTTTTAGCTATTAAACAAAGTCTAGATATATCTTCTATATCTAGTGTAAGCTCAATATCTATATAGGCAGGAGCTGTATCAATACAAGCCTCAATAATGTTTAATCGTTCTTCTTCGCTACCTTTCCATACTCCTCCTTCTCTGTTTGAACGAACAGTAAAAATAACAGGTAGTTCTGTCTGTTCTTTTAAGTTACTGATGATTGAGATATCTTTATCAAAGTTTTTTCTTTCTAAAAAATCCACTCTATATTCTATCAGATTTGCACCCATTTTTTGTCCTATTGATGCTAGTTTTAAAGCTTCTGAAGCGTTTTTTTCTGCGATAGCTGCACAAATGCGATACTTCATCCCTGGCGTACCTCGATATTTTTCCACTTTTATATTTCATTCACTTTTCGATAATTGTTTCTTCTACCGCCATTCCAAAATGCCGTGCATTTCCTGCCAGATGAACAAGCACTTCATCCCCTTCCTTTAGCTCTGTTACTGCAATGGGTTCTTTGTCCTTTGTAACTAAACGGATAGTTTCGGCATTTTGGCAAAGGGTGCTCATCTCAAAACCCCCTACTTTTGCTTTTATCAATAGTAGGGGGCGTTTCTCTATTTTTGACCTTCCTACAATCGCGATACGCGTGGTTCCACCAGCATCAACCACAAGTACTTCATCCCCCGAGCCAATTTCTGAAAGATATTTTGTTTTCCTATCAGCCATTAAAATGTAAGCGTGTACTGGTCCTGCGTTAACCCTAAAAGGACGTGAAGCTACAAACTCTGTTTCAATAGTTTCACTATGCACCAAGAAAAAGGCAGCAGACTGAGAACCTATAAGCATGCCTTCACCTATTCTCAAAAGAGAACATGTATCTATGCAAGATCTATCACCGCTTCCAACCTGCTTAATTTCTACTATTCTAGCAGGAGTTAACTCTAAACGCTCCCCAGATGGATGCAAAACGTTGAAAATTTCTTCTATATCCTCTTTTTCTGAAAGCTTTGTTACAACACCATCTACTCCTAACTCCAAGGTTTCCGCCATAAGTTTTGCTTCTTGAGCGTCCTTAACTGCAAAAAATAGTCCTGTGTTAGTTTTATGAAGTTCTGCTATGAGGTTTTCAACGGGGATAACTTTCCAATCAGTTGCAGAAACTATAACCACACTTGCACCCTTTTTAGCAGCCTTTACAACATTTTCTTCATCTGCTTTTGATGTTATGTTTATTCTTACTCCTATTGGCTGATCTTGTTTGATCGCTTCAATTTTATCTAGGTCAAATCCTTCTATAAGCTTTAAATCTGTATTTTCCCCTTCAAAAGACCAAATTTCCACTCCCTCTCCTCCAATTTCCTTGATATTCTTTGAAATTGCTGTATCTGGAGAAATAAACTTTTTAACTCCAATCCCAACAACACACCTTACAACTTCTTCATCTAATCTAGAAAGCCCTGTAACATCCACACAAACCTCTTTTTGTTTCAAGTTTTTTCTCTCCTTTATTTTAAGAACTCCAAAGCTTTCTCTATATTAGCACCATCTACTACTATCGCCCTCACTGCTTTCACAATTGCGGTTGGATTTTCGTGTTGGAACGCATTTCTACCCATAGCCACGCCGATTGCGCCTGCATCCATAGCCCCCTTAATCATTTCTAAGCATTCTCTATCAGTTTTAGTTTTCGGACCACCAGCCATCACTAAAGGAACAGGACAGCCTTTAACAACCTCTTTAAAACTTTCAGGGGACCCCGTATAATGAGTTTTAACTATGTCTGCTCCAAGCTCCGCTCCAATACGGGCAACATGCGCTGTTATACTAGAATCATGGGGATCTTCAATATCATGTCCTCTTGGATAAAGCATTGCTAAAAGTGGAACTTGAAACTCCTCACATTCTCCCGCAACTTCTCCTAAGATTTCTAACATTGCATATTCCATCTCATTTCCAACATTAACATGGACAGAAACAGCATCAACTCCAAGCTTCAAGGCTTCTTCTACTGTACCTATTTGGATCTTAAAATTTGGGTCTGGTCCAAGGTTTGTGCTGGCTGATAAATGCACAATAACGCCACATAAAGGGGCCTTATCTAGAGAGCGTAAAATACCTTTGTGGAAAAGAACAGCGGTAGCGCCCCCAGCAACCACTTTATTAATAGTATCTTTAATGTCAACTAAACCATTGACAGGTCCCACGGTTACACCATGATCCATAGGGATAATGACAGCCTTCCCCTTCTCTAAAATCCTACTAAGACGCAGCTGCTTACCCGACAGTACCAAAATAATCACCCTAAAATTTTTCAAATATAACGTTTTTCTAAAAGTTCCTATTTCTAAGCAGTATGTTTAGTATAAACATATTATGTTTTTTGCTCTATCTCTTAAACCATATTTTTTGCTACCAAAAGTTCTG
>SMTZ1_10004801_pt1 | contig 15500 bp, 12 predicted proteins | sample DeeMarSWOR136_30_FD_25667 | JGI IMG/M metagenome (IMG submission 25667)
ATATATCAATGGGATATTAAGGAGTAACCAGAGAGGTAGAAAGGCAAGAAAACCGAAAATGAATCCAGCTAAAGCCCCTTCCAATGTACGATTGCCACGAATACGATGTTTCCCGAAGCGAATGCCAATTATTGCAGCCATGCCATCTCCGATAGCAGCAACCATGACGGCTCCAACGGCCAACCAGCCTGAAAGCATCCAAATCGCTGTAATACCAAAAAATGATAGGAAAATGTTGCTGAGTAAATAAAGAGATACAAAAGTGATCATAGTTCCAACTGCAAAGTACACGCTCGCACCGAGTCTGGTTCGCTCACGTGGTCGCATGACACGGGCTAGAATTCGTTTGAAGGGGAAGTATCCATAAACACGAATTCTTGTGATTTCTATTCCAAGGAAGAATACGAGAGTGATTCCTGTAAAGCCAACGGATAACAGTACACCATGGGGAACCCCGAAAAGTGCTAATCCTACTGCATTAACTAATGCGACACAAATCATAAGCGAGTGGAATAGTTTCCTTTGAACTTCTTTAGCAACTATTGGATCTGCCATTATACTAAGTGATTATATTCATGACTCTTATGCGTTTAGGCAGAATCCGACGCCACCCAGCGCTTTTAGATAGAATTTCTTGTTGCTCCCTTTGAAGACTCACTAATTCTTGGCCTTTAGGATTTCATTAAATTCCCCTCGTTAACACGCCTTAGAACTTAGTTGCTAGTTAATTTTCCATATCACGGAGTTTCAGTAACATTTGACTTCTTCCGTTTGGGAAAAGGCTTTAAGGTCTAATAGTTGTCACATGAGCCTAGCACATCCGGGTGAAAACGCTAGATGGTTCTCCTGTCCCGACAAAAACTCATTGTAGGGCTCTTAGTTATTCTTCTGCTATTCATAGTCCCACAGACACGAGGCACAACCCAACAACAAGAAGAAGGGCAAATATCTATTGTTATCGATTTTAGCCACAACTCGACCTATACTATAGCAAAACGTAATTTCACTGAAGCTGTAGGATTCTTTGCAAATTATCCGGAATATCAGGTTAGAATACTTCATGATGGAGAATTAACTGCCGCAAACCTATCGCGATCACACATACTTGTAATTCCAAACCCAATGACCAATTATACTGCCTCCGAACTTGACGTTATATCCGAGTATGTTGGACGGGGAGGGTCACTGTTTCTGCTAGGCGACTATCAAGTTACTAACCGACAGATAGGAAATCCACTTGCTGTTAACTTGATTCTCCAAGCTTTGTTCGAACCGCGGATTCAGTTTACCACTGTAACTGGTAACGATGGAACAGAGGGAGATGCCATCATCGATTCAGGAGCCGCCCGAATCCTGCCTTACAATATTGAAGTTAATAGTTCGTATCTAATCCCCCATCAAAACCGTGAAGCGATAATTGCAGGTATCAACTCGGTCATCGTTGCAGGTGGTTCGCTTACAACTACTTACCCAGATCTTATCGTGTCAACAGGCTCAGAGACCTCTCAAGCCATTGCTTTAAATGGAGAAGTAATTCAAGATCAACCTGCATGGCTCGCCGCCTTCTGGATAGGGAACTCCAGGGTTGTCTTGTGTTCATCAACTACGATGTTTTCTGATACAACTTGTCTGGCGACGAATCAAAGTTGGTTCCAATCTGAGGACAACAGCGTGCTTTGGTACAATGTCTTCAGATGGATGTCTCTTGAAATGGTTCAAGACCCTACACAGATCATGATTTTCTTTGTAGCTCTTGTATTAATTGTGGGCTTGGTAGTGTTTGCTTACTCACTCTGGCGAACTAAACGAGGATGAGGGCGGAAGTTTTTCGAAAGCGTCAGAAGCCAACGAGTGATATCTCGGCGAGCGCGAATTTTTGATTCTTCATCACCATAGTTCGTAGCTATCGGAATCTCAGAAATTTTGAATCCAGCGCGCTGAGCGTCAATGAGAATCATCTCGTACTTGTAAAACTGCTAAAACCCGTCTCTTGAACGCGCGATATCCAGATTGAGAATCTGTCACTGGAACCCTGAAGAAAACCCTTAGAGCCTGAGTTGTGATAAGATTGCTTAATTTCCTCATAAATGGCATTTCCTCAGATTGGGTTGATGAACGGGAACCTACAACTACATCAAATCCTTCTTCGATTTTTTGAATGAACCGTGGAATTGATCGTGGATTATGCTGCAGGTCACCATCCAGAGTGATGATTATTTCACAGTCCGTATCTAATGCATAGTTGAATCCTGTTCGTAATGCAGCTCCTTTTCCAATATTGCGAGAGTGGCGAAGGACCTTTGCGCCATATTGTTCAGCAATCTGACCTGTATTGTCTGTGCTACCATCATCGATCACAATTACACAAGTACAAAATTTCTGAGAAAGGGTTACTACTTCTTTGATGGTTCGAGATTCTTGGAAAGCAGGGATAATGCAACAGACGGTCATTTAACATCAGCGAGGATTTCTTTTAGGGTTTGGATACGTAGCAGAAGTAAAAATGAAAAAGATTACGATTCAGAAGAAAGATGCGAGTTGTGGGGTTTTGTATCTGTTGTTGACTGAGAAGCACAAATGTCAACAAATTCGCCATAAACATCAACAGGTTCTGTTAGAGGTGTAATGCCTATTGTGGCTTGCACATCGCAGTTGCCACAATGAATAGTTGCTTGTCCTATGTTTTTATTGAGTTCTACTCGAACTGCATTACGCCCGCACCGGGGGCAATTGAAAATCGAGGGAATAGAGCGGATTGGACGCCTAGGAGCAGTTTTTCTTCGTCGCCTACCCATTTCATGCACCTTTTGTTTCTGATAGCCATGTTTCGGTATTTAGAGTAATAGAAGTATCTTACCTTTGGGCTTTTCGTTCGAGGTCATTGATCAGCTGGTTCGCAACTTCGAGTGAATCTGCGTCAGATACTTGATTAACGGAAAGTTCTAACTCATTAGAGAAATTGTTTAGGTTGATTCGCCCAGATAATTGAATCTCTTTACCGAGTAGGCCTTCCTCTACTTGACTAACGGGTTCGTCTTCGTTCCCGGATTCCGTAATTAGACGCTTCGCTTCGACGCTAGTAATTCCGAAGAGCTTCTCTGCTGAATGGCCAATGAGGCTCGCGCGGATGTTTTCTGTCCCATCATCGATGACGATTTTTGCGATGAGTCGTGGTTCGGATTTGGAGATCTTTCCACACTTTGGACATGTTATTGTTGAATTGCTTTGCGAGACTTTTTTGAAGCATTTAGGACAGGACTCGTAAACGGATTTTTGGTGAATAACCTGTACAATTGTCCCACGAACTGAAACGAAGTTTCCTTCCGTTACTTCAGCTAACAGCTTTGTAGGAGACTCTGTTTGCGGGCTTCTGAGAATTGTTTCTGACGGACTCTTTATTTTGAGATTAGGAGGATTTCTTAGAACTTGTGTCGCTTCATTGATATGGAGCTCAAGACCTCCTCGAAGTCCGGATCGGCAACTGACCCCCTCTAGGAGGAGGAGTGAACCTTTTTGCACATCTACTAGATTCTCAGCGGCTTTACCCCAAGCTACGGCGCGAACTTGACCCGAATCATCTGCTAAAGTAAATGCAAGACGCTTACCTTCCTTCCCATCACGTCTAGTGAAGGTGCTTAGGCCTTCATTTTCAACCACAGTAACACCAACAGCGCTGGCATAATCTCCGGGTTTCAAATCCTTAAGCATCTGAGGCGTGGGTGGACCCTTTGGTGATTCACTGGCGGTCGAAGTAAGTTGTTGTATACGCCCACGTCGACCTAGATGTAGTTCTGGTACGTTGTTTCGGTCCAATCGTACATATCCACTTTCGATACGAATCCTATCATTTATTGACAACTTGTTGAACCATTCACTCTGTTCATCCCATAAGACAAGGCGAGTGCGTCCAGTATCATCGCGAATCGCTAAATTGGCTACAGTTCCCTCCGAATTTTCCCGACTAAAAGATGTAATACGATACTTATCTGTCACTTCACCTTCAATACACACATCACTCATTCCTTCCTGAAGTGAGTTGATTTTTGTCAGGGTCATCACAGTATCGGGAAAGTCCTTAGGGTCAACATCGGGGGGATTGATCATTATACGACTTCCCCCGCCAAGGTGGATTTCTATTTGGTCACGAAGTCCTGTTCTTACTCGTCCATTGATAATGCGGAGAAGATCACCTTCATCAAATTCCTTATCTTCTATGGGTTGGGTGTGCTTATTCCAGAAAGTGATGCGAATTGATCCTGTTGAATCATTACCAATTATACTGGCGACTTGCCCTTCTCCTCCTTGTTTTCTCTGGAATGTTCGCACGGGATAAATCCGAGTGACTTTTACATTCAGTGAAACTCCCGTCATCCCCGCGACAAGATCGCGAATGGTTAGTTTGAGGTCAGGTGTAGCTTGGTTTTCGAATAGATCTAAGTCTAATTCACGGGCTACTAAGGATGCTGCACCTTCATCGGTTACATATCCGTCCAATTCCTGCTTTTTTGCTTCAACTAATTGGAGAACCTCTTCCTTGGATTTGCCGGATTTAGAAACAATCAAATCAATGATTTCGGCAAGCTTAAGTGGCACGTTTAAAATCAACCTCCCAAGGTTGATAATCTAATACCACAGGTTTCTACCGCCATTGTATTAAAAACATCACCATGGAACCGGAAAAGATAGAGGCGCGTAAGTGTGGAGAGAACCGTTTTTGGGCTTTTGAATCCCAGACTTTCAGAGGAAATTAAAAAACAGGGATTCCAAACACCTACACCTATTCAGAACCGTAGCATTCCACGGATCCTTAGAGGTGAGTCTGTTCTTCTCATTGCCCCTACCGGACATGGAAAAACAGAAGCCGCCTTCCTTCCATTGATCAATCGGCTCCTCGAAGAACCAAAGAGTACAGAACGTGTTCAGATTATCTGGGTTACTCCTCTTAGAGCGCTTAACCGGGACATTTTACGTCGCCTTGTTCTAATTGCTCAACAGCTTAAAATTCGTGTAGAAGTCAGGCATGGTGATACGCCGGCTTCGGTTCGCCGTCGGCAGACACTGAAACCGCCTCAAATGTTTATTATAACACCTGAAACCCTACAAGCGATTTTAGTCGGAAAACGGATTCGTGAGCACCTTCGTAATGTCAGATGTGTGGTCATCGATGAAATTCATGAGCTAGCAGCCAGTAAACGTGGAGTCCAATTAATGGTGGCGTTAGAGCGACTCCGTGAATTAACAAAGACACCATTTCAAAGGATTGGATTATCTGCTACAGTTGGGAATCCAATTGATATTCAGAGGTTCATGGGTGGAGAAGAGAAAGTAGGAATCGTAAAATCTTCCGCCTCAAAGAGCTTTAATTTTCATCTTGAATATTGTCCATTGTCTCTTGGTGAGGAGGATAAGTCACCTCTTGACAGCCCGGCTGAAAGGATATGGGAGTTGGTGAGTAACCATTCATCAACTCTGATATTTTGTAATGAGCGGCAAACTGCTGAGGCATTAGGGCTCAGACTAGCAAGACTCCATGATAGCGAATCTGGAGTCCACCATGGTTCCCTTTCTCGAGAGGCTCGAATAGAGGCAGAACAGAAATTCAAAACCGGTGAGGTGCCCTATTTAGTATGTACTTCGTCCCTAGAGCTTGGGCTAGACATTGGGTTAGTTGATTTAGTAATCCAGTATGGCTCACCACGTCAAGTAATTCGGCTACTTCAACGCGTAGGCCGATCAGGACATCAACTTGATCGGGAATCAAAAGGAGTAATTATCACAACCAGGTTTGATGATGTTTGTGAAGGAATCGTAGTCGCTGAGAAGGCCTTAGAGGGGTTCCTTGAAACACCGCCTATTCATTATAACGCATTGGATATCGTTGCTCATCAGCTGGTTGGACTCGCAATCGAATATAAGACACTAACCTACGCACAGGCGATTAACATCATTAAACGTGCACCCCCTTACCGCTCTCTTAAAAATGAAAAAATCACAGAAGTGATTGAATATCTTCAAATTGAAGGGTTAATATCGAGAGACGATGTAATCCTTAGACCAAGGCGGAAATCCTATTCTTACTATTTCGAGAACCTTTCCGTGATTCCTGATACCCCTCACCATCGGGTTGTGAACATGGCCACAAATAGGCCAGTTGGTCGCCTTGATACAGGTTTTGCTGAAGAATACGGACATACGGGCAACATTCTTGTTCTGCGTGGACGACCGTGGGAGGTCGTCAAACAGGATGAAGAAAGCGTATATGTGACAGCCATTCAGCAAACGAAAGGACGTATCCCCAGATGGAGTGGAGAGCTAATCCCCGTCTCGAAGATGGTTGTAGAAGGCGTGAGTGATTTATGGAATAAAGTCGCAGAAAATTTAGACCACCCTGACTCACTATCATACAATATCGATATCGATGAGCCAGCGAAAAACATTCAGCTAAAAACCATTACCAAACAAGTTCAAAGTGGCTTCGTGCCAAATAACCAAAATATCACCATCGAAGTAGGACATGAATTGATTGTCATCCATTCCTGCTATGGAACTCGAATCAACCAAACCCTTGGTCGCTTGCTTGCAGCCCTTCTAACCTCGCAATTAGGAAGAGAAATTGTATTTCATGCAGACCAATACCGTATTCTTTTTCGATTCGAACGTGGTGGCGGATATGCGATCGGCGAGGCCTTATATGAAGGACTGCGACAACTTGAAGCCTCTCATATGGATGAGCTGCTGGAACTCATCTTGTTGCGATCCCCGTATTTTGCCCGACGGTTCCTTCATGTCGCGCGTAGATTCGGGGTGATTTCACATTCTGCGAGCCTTAAAAGCAGTCAACTTCTTCGTTTAATGCAATATTTCACAGGAACCCCAATTATTGAAGAGACATTAAGGGAGTTCTATGTAGATAAGCTGGATATCCCTAACACACGAGCTCTTTTAGTAGCCATAAAGGCCAAGGAAATCGGAGTACAAAAAATCCATCAGCCTCGCCCATCCCCTTTTGCTCGACAAATTCTAGCACGATTTGGCGAGTTTCTTGAACCAGAAATTCCTGAATCGTATATCCTCGAACAAACTAAGAAGCGCCTTTTGAATCGAAAAGTCCGACTGGTTTGCTTACATTGTGGGCAATGGTCAAGTGTGCGAACCATCAAGCATTTGGATGACCACCCTCATTGCAAGAAATGTGCCTCTAGGCTTATTGCTGGGGTTTTTCCAACGGATGAATTATTACAAAAAGCGATTCGTCGCCACCGAGCGGGACAACGATTATCCACTGAAGAGCAAACGGCTCTTCGAAAAGGTCGCGAAAATGCTGAGGTTGTACTTAACTATGGAAAACCAGCGCTAATTGCCATGGCGGGTAGGGGGGTGGGACCAACTGTTGTTAAACGGATTCTTGCAGGAAGTCATGAACGTCCTGAAAGCGAATTCTATCGTCTAATTTTAGAAAATGAGAAGCAGTTCATCCGAACCAGGGAATGGTGGGCTGAGGCAAAGCCTTAATCATGAGATTATTGTTCTTCGCGTCCGCTTAGGATGTGGTAGGCAATGATAAGTAGACTTGCTAAAATTGAGAGCGAAATGGTTACGATGTAATAGATTTGATATACGGCATCCATTTGCAGAACCGTCTTGCCAAGTTCTTTCACTGCTTTTTAAGTTTACTCAAACATCCCCTTTCTTCGATTTTGGACCCGCTGGCTTTTCTTGCAATCTTTCCCATTCTTCACGTAATGTTTCATACACCATATCATCGACGCGAATTTCCGAAAACGTACTTAGGGCATTGGCAAGAATTTGTGCGAGAATATGATAACAAAGATCTGCAGTGCGTTTTACTATCACATTGATATAGAAGTCTTCACAGTCACAATATACTTCAGATAAAACACGATAATCCCGGCTTTTCCCTACAACCACCCATGCCTCTCTACCGCTGGGTTCGAATACATATTTTTTCACTAGATCATTAGCTACCGCTTGAAGAGCCTTCCAAAAGCGGTCGCCACAGAACCTGTTAAGATTAACAAGTGCAGCACCAGAGATAGCTTGCTGCCTTTTAATAGAGTCTAAGACTGTTGCTAAATCGCCTTTCATTACACCAACAGTCACTTATCATAAAGAAAAAAATACCTATCTGGTGAGTAATTATTGAACCAGCATGCATCTAGAACTCATCGAACACGAACCAGCAGTCATCCTGCATGAGGAGCCGCGACGTGTTCTCGTTTTAGCCGACCTTCATATCGGATATGAACGAACACTTTTCAAACAAGAGTTCTATTCGACGAATTTAACGCTTCAAATCATTCAACAAATTAAGCAACTCGTCATAAAACAAAAGCCCACGGAAATAATTATTTTAGGAGATTTGAAACATTCTATCCAAGAATTTTCAAAACAGGAACTTCAGCAGGTTGCACAACTACTTTACGATTTACAACATCAAGCCAACGTCACTATTGTCCGAGGTAATCATGACGCAGATTTAGAACTAGTTACCCCGGATAACACCCAGATTGTTTCAGCAGCAGGTTTCTCTCTTCGTTTCAAATCAAAGCAGGTATATTTCTTGCATGGCCATGCTTACCCTTCTGCTGACATATTATCCTGTGACAGTCTATTGATGGGGCACATTCACCCGGCAGTCTCAATATCAAAACTCAAAGAACGGGTTTCAATACATCCTGTGTGGATGAAGACCAAATGGAATTCTACAATCATTGAAGCACTCAAGAGCTGGTTAGGTGAAATACACTTTCAAAAAGAAGCAAGAACCGTGAACCGCTTACTTCGAATGAATGTATTAGTCATCCCAGCGTATCATAGTCTACTCCGAGGACATATTCTAAACAAGAGAACGCTGAACGCTTCTCTTGATTCTCCAATGTTTCGACATTTATCTTTAGAAGATGCGGAAATCGTTATGCTGGATCATACTCCCTTAGGAACATTGAAACAACTGACTGAGTAGCCGTGTTCTATCGGAAGAAACATTTTAAGAGAACAATAACTGTATCCAGCACCAACGTGGGTCGATGGTCTAGCTTGGTATTGATACAAGGATAAGTTCCTTGGAATCACCAAAGATTCGCGGTTCGGGACCACGATTTCTGCTAGATGCGTGGCGGAAGTCCGTGAGATCCGGGGTTCAAAACCAGCTTGCAATTGCCAGCTGGAGAAATTCCCCGTCGGCCCACCACCATTTTTACCCGATTTTGTGTTCCGAATAATTCGTCAGTTAACGTAATATCTGTAAAATTGCGTAAAGCACTTAAGGCAGAACGAGTTGCCTCTTATTATGCCGGTGGCGGCGCAAGTCAGACAACGTCTTGCTCGACGCATAGCAGGAGAGATTTCACTATCTGATAGCCCAGGCCGAGTCATGCGAAAATGGCGTGAGATGTTCCATATCCAACAAATCCACTTAGCAGAGTCATTAGGTGTATCACCCTCTGTTATCAGCGACTATGAAAGCGGGCGGCGCCAATCCCCTGGAACAAAAACCATCAAGCGATTTGTTGAAAACATCATAACTTTGGATGAACAAAATGGAGGGCAAGTAGTAAATGCTTTCCAACGCATGATGGGTGTGGAGATTCCAACCAATATCATATTGGACATTAGCGAGTTCACTGATGGGATAACCATTCGAGAACTACTTGATGGCGTGCGAGGTCAAATCGTTACTGGCGAGGAGCTGCTGGAACGTGAATTGTTAGGATATCTAATGGTAGACACCTCAGAAGCGTTAGATGTTCTATCAAGCACAGGGTTTCTCAAACTATTTGAAGCAACCGAAGATCGAGCACTGATTTTAGTTAATGTGTCAACAGGACGATCTCCACTTGTAGCGTTGAAGGGAGAGATTAGACCAAGTCTTTTTGTACTACATGGTGTAGAACAAGTCGATTATCTGGCAATTGAACTTGCCAAACGGGAACAAGTTCCCCTTGCAATCTCCCGCCTTGAATCAATAGGAGGATTGATACGACGATTGCAAGCCCTACGAAAGCAAACTCCCAACAATGAGCAAAGAGCCGATGGATATGACAGATAAAATAGCGGTAATCGGTGATACTGATACAGTCGTAGGTTTTCGATTAGCTGGCATTCTAAATTCGAATATCCCAGCTGATGGCGCCTCGGCACGCCGAGCACTCCTTGACTTTTCCAATGATTCGAATATCTCCGTAATTATCATTACTGAACCCCTTGCAGAAAATATCCGAGAAACAATTGAAGAGCTCTCTGAAAGACCATATCCAGTCATTGTTGAAATCCCTGATAAAAGCGGGCGGCTTGAAGGTAAAGAAAGCCCTATACGTCGATTGGTGAAACGAGCAATCGGTGTTGAACTTGAAGGATTTTGAAATATACAAACACCATAAGAATTTTAACAAGAGAATATAGCTGATAGAGAACCCAACAGCACAATATATTGTAAGGCGGTTTATAATGACTACGCGAATAGGTACAATACAACGAATTGCAGGCCCTCTTATCGAAGCAGATGGACTTCTTGGGGTCACTATGTTTGAAGTCTGCAGAGTGGGAGCAGAAGAACTTATTGGCGAAGTGAACCGGATTGTCGGCGATCGCGCCTATATCCAAGTTTATGAAGAAACCTCTGGATTGAAACCTGGTGAAAAAGCCGTTGCCACAGGAACATCACTTGACGTGGAACTGGGCCCAGGTCTAGTTGGATCAATCTTTGATGGGATTCAGCGCCCTCTCCCGAGCATCAAAGAAGCAGTAGGAGATTTCATTACTCGTGGTATAACGGCAGACCCTTTACCTGTTGACAAGAAATGGCATTTTCAACCAACAGTAGAGAAAGGTGCTTCGGTCTCGCAAGGAGATGTGCTGGGGACCGTTCAGGAAACAAGTGTATTTCTTCACAAAATTCTGGTTCCGCCTGGAATCGAAGGAAAAATTACACAAATCGTTCCCACTGGGGATTACACAATTCGCGAGGTCATCGCTCAAGTCCAAACCGCCACAGGTAAAGAAGACCTAAAACTCACTCAACGTTGGCCAGTCCGAATAGGTCGACCATATAAAACCAAAATCGGCACGGAGGTGCCCCTTTATACAGGCCAGCGTGTGATTGACACCTTCTTTCCCGTTGCCAAAGGGGGAACCGGAGCAATTCCAGGAGGATTCGGCACTGGAAAATGTGTGACACGTGATACTCCTGTTTTACTCGCAAACGGAGATACCATGCCAATTCAAACCTTATACACAAAATTCTTACAACAGGGAGAATTTATTGAGCAAGATTCGGAAGATGAGACACTTATTCGTCTGAAAACTCCTCTTCGAATCCTTTCATTCGATGGATTAAGATACATTCCAGCTAAAGCAACTCATATCTATAGAGGAACAACTCCTGCAGTGGTAAAGATAACTACTCGTTCTGGACGAGCTGTGGAGGTTACACCAGTTCATAAGCTCTTCCGATTTAATGGCGAAAAAATCGAGGAAGTTGAAGCTCAACGATTAAACCCAGGTGATCACCTCGTTGTACCAAAAAAACTGGATATACCAGGACAAATCAGCCAATTTGATTGTTATGATATAGATCTCTCTTTACGTGTAATCGATTCAAAAGCCCTTCAAACCATGCAAGAGTTGATTCAGAGTCTTAATGAAAAAATGACACTCAAAGAGCTCTCAAAGAAACTAGAAATTTCCTATGATGTCCTCATTGGGTATAAGCTTGGGAAAAATAACCCAACACTCAGATTCCTCGATAAGTTAGTTAATCTTGCAGGTAAGCCGCGAATTCCCGTTACTCTCGTTAAAGCAGAAAGAGGGTCAGAACCTTTTCGCATTCCCAACAAGCTTACTAAGGAATTAGCGGAATGGCTTGGATTATTTGTAGCTGATGGACATTTTAAAGGAAAATATCAAGGCATTTACCTATACAATTCTTCTCCACAAATTTTGAACCGTTTCAAAGAATTATCATTGATTGTGTTTGATCTAGAACCAAAAATTGATCAGGATTCATCCGATAAAACACCATTTGCCCTTATTCGAAATACAAGCCTCAAGAAATTCCTAATCTCCCTTGATCTACCAGAATATGATAAAGTCCACAAAGTCAGAATCCCTTCATGTATCCGAATTGCGCCAGAAGATTATTTAGTCCACTTTCTAACGGGATATATTGCTGGCGATGGACATTTCTCGAAATATTCCCTTCATCTAAGTACAGCAAGTCAGCAACTTCATAGCGACTTAGGATACCTTCTAACCCGACTTGGACTAATATACCGGGCTAGACCGAAAAATGACTCCTATGTAATTGAAATAGATGGGAAATTTGCTGAACGTATTTCAAAAAGCATGCTAACACAAGGAGTATACCCCTATATCAAAATTCAGCGATTGCATGAATATGCATCGCAAGAGATTACACACTTCGTTGGCTTGGATGTCATTCCGGTTAGCCAGCAGCTTTTACTTTCTCTCAAAACAGAAGGAAAGACTCCTCAAGGTCACGATGTTTTCAGAACAGCGAATGGTGTACGCTTAGATAATTACACAAGATTAGGCGAAACACCATCAGTCGATACTATGAGACGCATCTTTGAAATAATAGATTCGAACGAAACTCAAATCTCTAATGAAACTAGGGAAAACCTACACAGAATTCTGAACATCGTCGAACAGGTTTACTTTGACCGAATTAAGAAAATTGAAATTACTGAAACAAACGTTCCAGTTTACGATATCACTGTGGAGAAAACTCACAATTTCGTTGGTGGAGTTCTACCAATAACACTTCATAATACTGTAACGTTGCACCAGCTGGCGAAGTGGGCTGATGCTGAAATCATTGTCTATGTTGGCTGCGGTGAGAGAGGTAACGAAATGACCGAAGTCCTCGAAGACTTCCCCAAACTCAAGGACCCCAAAAGTGGCAAATCATTAATGGAAAGAACATTGCTTGTTGCTAATACTAGTAATATGCCCGTTGCCGCACGCGAAGCCTCCATTTACACTGGAATAACACTTGCTGAATACTTCCGTGACCAAGGCTATAACGTAGCTCTAATGGCCGACAGCACCTCACGATGGGCAGAAGCACTCCGAGAGATTTCAGGACGATTGGAGGAAATGCCCGGTGAAGAAGGATATCCTGCATACCTGGGTAGCCGGCTCGCCGACTTCTACGAAAGAGCCGGGCGAGTTCAAACTTTAGGAACTGATGATCGCGTGGGAAGTGTCACAGTTACAGGTGCAGTTTCTCCAGCTGGTGGCGACTTTTCTGAACCTGTTACACAATCGACCTTACGGATTACGAAAGTGTTTTGGGCACTTGACAAAGATATGGCTTCACGACGATTCTTCCCTGCAATCAATTATCTTCAAAGCTATTCGTTGTACAAGGACGAGTTAGTTCCTTGGTACCAAAAGAAAATGGGTTCTGATTGGCCCGAACTTACTGAAGAGTCCCTATCCATCCTTCAACGCGATAAGGAACTCCGTGAAATCGTACAACTTGTCGGTCCTGATGCCCTACCAGAGCGAGAACGTGCGATTTTAGAGGCGGCCCGAATGGTCAAGGAAGATTACCTAATGCAATCAGCTCTACATCCAATCGATACGTATTGCCCTGAATTAAAGAGCTACTGGATGTTGAAGATCATAATGGCGTTTTGGCAACGTATGCGGCAAGCAATCGACGAGGGAATCCCACTTCGGCGCATCATTGCGCTTCCAGTAGTAGGAAAAATTGCTCGGATGAAAGTGCAACCTCACGAAGACGCAAAAGTCATGGAGCAGTATTTCAAGGACCTGGAAAACGAAATCAACAACGAATTTATCTCCATCGAAGTGAATTAGTTATTTATCAGTTGAAAGCCATAGGCTCGTGAGATCCATTCCTCTCACTAGGGGAAAGGCGTATTGCAATGATTGACGAAACCCGTAAGGTAACACAATGGGGAAAAAGTAAAACCCTCGTAGTGAGTCTTCCACGGCGATGGATTAAGAAATTCGGGATTGAGCCCGATTCACAACTTCATCTACAGGAAGATGCGGAAGGATCGTTACGTATCACTCCATTACAAATAGTTGGAACGCCTTCAGAAAGAGTAGCTACCGTGCGTCTTTTAGAACAGGACGAGTTGACACTTAGAACCATTCTGGAAGCCTATTATATCGTGGGTTATGACCAATTGACTATCGAAAGTAGTCGTAGATTAAATGAATCTGTTCGCAAAACGGTTACTAATATTGTAAACCAACTTCCAGGATTTGAAATCATTGAAGGAACTGATCGGAGAATTGTCATCAAGGGAGTTAGCGTAATCCGCGGACAAGACATCATGGAATTTGTCAAGATGAGTGGTGGAGCAACGCTTGAGAGTATCAAAACGCTCATAACGGGATTAGAGGTCGGTCCGGATGAAACAGCACGAGTGGCCAATGAACTTATCACAGAGGGGTGGCGCCAAAGAGGAAATTATCTCCGGGCTCAACGATCGCTGAGAAAGGCTATGAATGTTCGTCCATCAGGCTTCAAACTTGAGATGGCCGATATCTTCGATACATCATACTTCGTTATGCAATTGAGCAGTATTCATGAAAACGTCCATCATATCGCTGAAGCACTCACTCGAAGACAACCTCCAGGAGAACAAAATAAACTGGCTGTCGCAGCCCTCACTAAGGTGCATGATAATCTCCAAAAGGCGATTTCAGCATTTCTTCAACGAAACCAGGAAATGGTTCGCCAAGTGTTAGGTGAAATTCCTCTGTTGCGACAATGGAAACGGCAAACAGAAACAATTGTCGATGTTATGCGTGATTCAGCAATCACTCAGATAATTTTGGATCGTATGGAGGAAATGTTAGCATATAGTAGCGGAATTGCAAAAACAGCACTATTGCTAAAGACTTAGCTAACACATCAAACCTGTACAAGCGGAGAAAATAGGACCAAAAAATTTTCTCGTCTCAAGGTAAGGCTTAAAAGTTGCACAAGCCTAGTCACCGAAGCCCGATATCATTCAACATTGGATATTAGAACGTGTGAGGCTACAACAATGACTAATAGACAAGCCACAACTTTGAAGCCCACCTACCAAACAGTTACAACGGTTTCAGGACCGCTTCTAATCCTTGACAAGGTAAAAGATGTCGCATATAACGAACTAGTAGAAGTGACTGCCCCAGATGGCACCATTCGTCGGGGAACTGTATTAGAAGCTATGCGAGGACGTGCAATCGTACAGGTTTTCGAAGGAACCCGAGGGCTCGATACAAAAGCCACACGAGTCCGTCTAACTGGCGATACAATGAAGACCGCTGTGACAAGTGACTTACTTGGGCGAATTCTTAACGGATCAGGAACACCAATTGATAGAGGCCCCCCTATTGTACCTGATGATGAACTTGATCTTAATGGAGCGCCCATGAACCCGAATGCCCGCCAATATCCCCGAGAATTCATTCAAACAGGAGTAAGCGTTATT
>SMTZ1_10006754_pt1 | contig 15499 bp, 12 predicted proteins | sample DeeMarSWOR136_30_FD_25667 | JGI IMG/M metagenome (IMG submission 25667)
ATCTCGCCGGCGACGTCGTTGTAGAAGGCCCTGAAGTGGACCCTGGACTTGATGGCTATGATGTCCAGGCTCTCCAGGTCGAGGCCTATGACGGGGAATATGGCGTCGTCCAGTAGCTGGAAGAGGTGGGGGGTGATGACCACGTGGCTGTTGTCGCCGAGGCCGAGCACCGCAACTCTACCCAGCCTCATACTCGCCCCCCTGCTCATGGGGCCCGTCACGGTGTACTCGCAGTCCCCGAGGAACTCCACCTTGCCCCTGACCTCCACGGGGCTGCCGGACCAGCAGTCGGCATATCCGCCGACCCTCTGTGTCACCGTGTCGCCGACCCCCGCCTTGGCCCCGATCTCCTCGATGGCCCCCTCGTCGGCGATGCTTATGACGCAGAAGTTGCTCGCGTCCTGTCCCATAAGCTCCTTCAGTATGTGGGTGCTGTCGCCCGTCCTGTCGCTGTGGTCCGCGATCACCACCGGCGTCCTCCCAGCCCTGGCCGCGGTTATCGCCCTAGAGACGCCCTCCTCTGTCTTGGGCAGCCTCTTTCCGGCGAAGGGCTCCCTCAGGCCCCAGATGTAGTCGGACATGTCTTGGGCGACCCTCTCCGCCAGCTCCCTGTCGCCGTTGGCCACCACCACCACCGTGGCTCCCACGTCGGGCACGTCGGCGTAGGCGAAACCGAAGGCGACGGAGACGCAGTAGATGTCCCTCTCCTTCCTCTCCCACTCCCTCCCCCTCTCCATGATCTCCCTGGCCGGGGGGAAGCCGGTGCCCTGGAAGACGCTGGGGGTAATTATCCCCGGCTTCCGGATGGCCTGGACGGGCCTGAAGCCGCCCCGGATGGTCTCCACCATGCAGCGGGCGGCGATCATTCCTATCTCCTCCGAGTCGACGTGAGGGTAGGTCTTCAGGATGAATACCCCGTCGGCGGCGTCCGTCAGCTCGTGGTCCTCGTTGGCGTGGAGGTCGAGGGTCACCATGATGGGGACATCGGGCCCCACCGCTGCCCTCACCCTGCGGACGACCTCAGCCTCTGGCCTAGGGACTCCAGTGGCCGCCATGGCTCCGTGGAGGGCCAGGAGGACGCCGTCAATATCTCCAGCGTCCCTGACCCCTTGGGCTATGCCGTTGGAGTACTTGTCGAAGCACTCCTTTGTGAGCCAGCTTCCCGATGAGCCGCCCCTCGACCTTGATGCGGCTAGGATCCCGACAAGCTCTACGTCAGGCTCCTCGTCGGCCACCTTGATGAATCCGTTTATGTAGCTCGGGATCCCCCTCGCCTCGTCCAGCACCGCCTGCCCCCGGGGGACTCCTCCGAACTCGAAGTCCTCCACTGTCGTTGGCTTGGGGCAGAAGGTGCAGGTCTCGTGGGAGAATGAAGCAACAGCTATTCTCATGCTCAAACCTCCCCGATACTAGGCCCGATCAGCCGATAAATCATGCGGTTCTGCCGAGGAGGTACCCACCCCGCGCCTCGGTGACCTCTACCTCAAAGAACTGCCCGGGGGTGAGGTCTTCGCCCAGGGCTACGGGCTTGTACGCGAAGTTCCTGCCTATGACTCCGCCGTTCCTGCCCGCCTCGTCGATGAGTATCCTCCCCCTCCACCCCTCCCAGCGGCGGCTCCTCTCCAGCGAGGCCCGCTTCCAGAGCTCGGTTAGCCTCCTCGACCTCTCCTTGGTGATCCTGCCGTGGATCTGCCCCTCCATGCCGGCTGCCTCCGTTCCCGGCCTCGGACCGAACCTGGAGATGTTGAGGACCTCGGGCTCTATCTGCTCTATGAGCCTCAGGCTCTCGTCGAACTGGCCCTCCGTCTCCCCGGGGAAGCCGCAGATGATGTCCGTCGAGAGGGTGAGCGGGGGGAAGGCTTCGCGGAACCGTTCCACTAGGCCTATGAACTCCTCGAAGGTGTACCTCCTCCTCATGCGGCGGAGCACCTCGTCGCTCCCCGACTGGACCGGGACGTGGAGGAACTTGAAGACCCTCTCGGAACTGAAGGCCTCTATCAGGTCGTCAAGTAGTGGCAGGGCCTGGTTGGGGGTCATCATCCCCACCCTGATGAAGAACTCGCCCTCAAGCGAGCTGAGCGCCCCCAACAGATCTGGGAGCCTGCTGCTCCGCCATCTATATGCAGCGGTGTCCTCCGCGGTCACCCAGATCTCGCGGCATCCGTCCTCGAGGGCTTGCCGGGCGTCCTCGACGATCCCCTCCATCGGGAACGATTGGAGGCGTCCCCGTGCCCTCCTGACGATGCAGTAGCTGCACTCCCCGAGGCAACCCGACGAGATGGGGGCGATGTGGACCACGGGGTTCGCCCTTGCCCGAGGAAGGCAGGTCCTGTCGGGTGCCTCTCCCCCAAGGACCTCAATCCGGTCTCCGGCCAGGGCGGCCTCGACTGCTTCCTCGACGCTTAGGACGCTGTCAGGGCCCAACATGCTCGCTTCTGGTGCTATGCTCGCTACAAGGTCGGGCTGGGCCTCGGGCATGCATCCGGCGACAACCAGAGGGGTCCCCAGGGACTGGAACTGGCGGAGGCGCTTGACCACCCTGCGCTCCGTGGGCGTCTTCACCGTGCAAGTGAGGACAACGAGGGCGTCTGCATCCTCGGGCTTCTCAACCAACTCGTGGCCCGCCTCAAGGAGGATCCCTGAGACGATCTCGCTGTCGGCCAGGTTGGAGCTGCAGCCGAAGACCTCGACGAACACCCTTGACAGCTCTGCCACGCCCTCTCAGAAGGTTCTGTCGGGGTCTAGATAAACGGTCCGGAAACCGTGCTGGATGGAGCGGAAGCCGGCTCCGAGGCCCCTCCCTTTTTGTTTCAAATGTTCGAAAATATCGAAGTATGAGTAATTTATAAGCGTAAAAATTATGTCTCATTATGATAATACCGAACACTATTCAGAATAACATTTACTAAAGATGTGAAAATTTAATTGGATTTTTTCAGTATTTTACAGCATCGTTCCTTGAAAGGGGGCGTATTTTCGCCTCTGTTCGTCTGAAAACGGCGACATATTGCATATCAATTATAATAACAAGTATAATAGAAGAAAAATATTAATACATTTTTGTTAAAAGCGTTCGTTTCTCGTTTCCCAGACGTTATTAGTGTTGAGCAGGTAGTCTTTCATCGATCAGATATACCCATTCAGATGAGACAATCTGAGGCTTGAGGAGACAAGCTCCGGGTTATATCGGGACGGGATTTATCATGGTTCTCATGGAGAAGGCGCTGAGCTGGACGAGGAGCGAGCTGGACAGCTATGGGCTGAGGAGGCCGGGCGAGTGCAAGATCGCCATCGTCGGCGTGGGTGGTTGCGGCAACAACGCCGTAGACCGGATAATGAGCTTGGGATTGGACGGAGCCGAGTGCATCGCGATTAACACGGACATACAGCACCTCGACATGGTCCACGCCGACAAGAAGATACTCATAGGGGAGAACGTCACGCGCGGCCTCGGGGCCGGGAACGTGCCCAACGTGGGCAGGAACGCGATGATGGAGAGCACCAGCTCCCTCGACAAGAGCCTGAACGGGGTCGACATCGTATTCGTCACCGCCGGCATGGGTGGTGGCACGGGGACCGGGGCCGCGCCGATCGTCGCGGAGATTGCTAGGGAGAAGGGTGCTATCGTCGTCGGCGTCGTCACCATGCCCTTCAGGCACGAGAAGGGGCGCTTCGACTTCGCCATAGACGGCCTGAACGAGATGCGGAGGGCCACCCACACCACTGTCATCATCGACAACAACAAGCTGATGCAGATAGTTCCGCAGCTCCCCATCAACACGGCCTTCGGCTTCGCGGACAGCATCCTCGCCAACATGGTGAAGGGCATAGTGGAGACCATAGCCCTCCCCAGCCTCATCAACCTCGACTTCGCTGACTTCCGCACCATCATGATGAAGGGGGACGTGGCCATCGTCGGCATGGGGGAGAGCGAAACGCCCGAGAAGAGGGCAGAGGAGGCGGCGAGGCAGGCCCTCAACCACCTGCTCCTCGATGTCGATTACCAGGGCGCGGATGGGGCGCTCATCCACGTGAGCGGGGGCACTGACATGAGCCTCGCCGAGGCGGTGAGGGCTGCGGAGACTATCACCGAGCTCATGGACGAGAATTCGACGGGAATCAGGTCCCCACACCTGGTTGGCGGATTCGAGGTCCCCGAGGTGGAGCTTTACAACCTGGAGCCACAGGCAGGGCCCGACATCACACTGAACATGGAGCTGGGCCTCTACAACATGGAGCCCTTGGCAAGACACTGAGCGCGTAGAAACTTTCCCTTTTTTTAGACTCCTAACCTGAGCCTCTCAGCCAGGGTGACGCCGCTACCGGCTGCCTCTACTCTGCCTCTTCTAAGGGCTGAGAGCATCCCGTCAACGTCCCCGGTCTCCACTTCGAAGACGGTGTAGGCCCTACCTATGGTCGCGGGGATGTGGGCGTCGCTGCCCCCTGTCTGGGGGAGGCCCAGCTCCTCCGCGAGGCCCCTGTTCTTATCCAGCATCCAGCCGTAGGGGAACTGGTAGGCGTTGGCGACCTCAACGGCGTCGAAGCCCGCTCTCCTGATCTCACCTGCGTTCACCCAGGTCCTGAAGACGGAGTAGGGATGGGCGATGACTGCTATGCCCCCGAGCTCGTGGATCCTGGAAACCGTCTCGGCTATCGACAGGCCCGGGGGCACCTCCTCGCCGATGTCGAAGGCGAGTATGTGGGCTCCCCTCGCAGATACCTCCATGCCCGAGAAGACTATCAGGTCGTCGACCGAAAGCGAGCCCGGGATCTGGGTCAAGAAATCGTGGTCGGTGATTGCGAGGCCGTCCAGGCCGATCGTCCTGCACCGCTCGACCGCCACTTCCAGGCTGACGCGGCTGTCCCCGCTGTTCACGCTGTGGACGTGGAGGTCGACGCGGAGCTTCAACGCCTCACGCCCGGCCCTCACCCGGAGGCCTTCGAGATCCTTTCGGACACCATCTCGCTCAGGGCGGTGATCTCCTCATCCGGCACCTGTGCGAACAACGGCTTCGGCTTGCTGAAGGGCTTCCCGGCCTCCAGCGGTTCCAGCGCCTCCTGTAGGGGGACGTCCTTCCTCTCCCAGCCGAGCTGTCTCCAGAGGGCCTCTGCCTTCCCCGGCATCACCGGCTCCATGAGCACTGCTAGGGCCTTGGCGATCCAGAGGCTGTTGTGGATGGCGTTCCTCCCCTCCTCTGGATCCGTCTTGACAAGCTTCCAGGGCTCCCTCGACTGGAGATACCTGTTTCCGTACGAGGCCAGAGCAAGTATCGCGTCGGTGATCTTCTTGAACTCGTACTCGTCGAGGCCGTCCCTGATCGTCTCGATGGCGGCTTCCACCTCGGTCCTGACCTCCGGCTCCAGCTCCCCCTCGGGGATCTCCTTGTAGTTGCGCTGCGCGAAGAGGAGGGCCCTGTAGAGGAAGTTGCCCAGGGTTCCGACGAGCTCCTTGTTCACCTTCTCGCCGTAGGTCGCCCAGCTGAAGTCGAGGTCCCTTGTGTGGCCGGTGTAGCTGGCGACGTAGTAGCGGAGGGCGTCGGCGTCGAGCCCCCTGTTCAGGTAGTCCTCCTCGACCCAGATGACGTAGCCCCGGCTCTTGCTGAAGATCTTCCCCTCGACCCTGACCATGCCGGAGGCGATCACGGCGTAGGGCACGCTGTAGCCTGAGCCCTTGAGCATGCTGGGCCAGAAGAGGCAGTGGTGGTAGACGATGTCACCGCCGATGAAGTGGATGAGGTATCCGGGGCCCTTCCAGTAGTACTCCCAGTCGCCGCCTGTGCGCTCCGACCACTCCTCGGTGGAGGCGATGTACCCGATGGGGGCGTCGACCCAGACGTAGTAGACCAGGTGCTCCTCGCCGGGGACCTTGACTCCCCAGTCCAGGTTCCTGGTGATGTTCCAGTCCTTGAGGCCAGACTCGACCCACTGGAGGGCGTAGTTCCTCGCTATGTCGGTGCCCTCCATCTGGGGCAGGTACTCCCTTAGGAAGTCCTCGAAGGCGGTGAGCCTGAGGAAGTAGTGGCGGTTCTCCCTCATCTCCGGCTTGGAGCCGCAGATGCTGCACCGGGGGTCCATTAGCTCCCCGGGCTCCAGATAGCGGCCGCAGCCCTGGTCGCACTCGTCGCCCCTCGCCGAGGCTCCGCAGTGGGGGCAGGTCCCCCTCTGGTACCTGTCAGGCAGGAACCTCTTGCACGTGGGGCAGTAGGGGAGGTTCAGGTTCTTGGCGTAGACGTAGCCGTTCTCCTGGAGGGCTGCGATCATCTGCTGCGTCCTGCGGTGGTTGAGGGGGTGGTCGGTGCTCCCGTAGTTGGTGAAGTGGATCCCAAGCCTCGGGAAGAGGTCTAGGAAGTGTTGGTGGTACTTGGCCACTATCTCCTTGGGGCTTATGCCCTCCTCCTCGGCCTTCACCGTGATGGGTGTCCCATGGGTGTCCGATCCGCAGAAGAAGACCACCTCCTGCCCCATCTTCCTGAGGAACCTCACGAATATGTCCGCCGGCACGTAGGTCCGGAGGTGGGCGATGTGGCACGGCCCATTCACGTACGGCAGGCCGCAGGTCACGAGAATCGGCCTGTCCTTCGGGAACTTGTGTCCCTTTCCTTTATTCTCTATGAGTTCAGAACACCTCGTTTTATGCTTAGACGTGGTAACTATCTTATCTTTCTTTCCTCTTGAACCTATCCAGAAGCTTACATTTTTCCTCTAAACCATTCTCTCACTCGCAATCGTCGAGAATTTGAGCATGTATGGATTTGATTATGTGACTCGTACTCATTTTTCGAGGTGATGGAGAGGGTCATCGGGCTCGTGCCAGAGCTCTCTCGCCTCCCCCACAAGGAATACCGACCCGACTACGATTACCATGCCGTCCTCGCCTGCGAGGTTGATCGCCTTTCTCACCGCCTCCTTCACGTTCTCCACGATCTCGTGGCCCTTGGAGAGCCTACTCAGCTCTTTGGCGATGAGCGAGGGGTCAGCGGCTCTGCTCATGACGCCGTGGGCCGTGACGACGAAATAGTCCACCGCCTGAGCCAATTGCTCCAGCATGCCTGTGATCTTCTTGTCTGAGGACATGCTCACGACGGCGACGACCCTGTCATATTTGAAATATCGGAGCAGCGTCTCCTTGACAGCTCTGGCTGCCTCCTCGTCCTTCGCCCCGTCCAGAACGACTGTGGGGTGAGTCTGCACGACCTCCATCCTTCCGGGCCAGTGTACGTTCGCTAGCCCCCTCTCGATAGCTTCCTTGGAGACCTCTATGCCGTGGAACCTCAGCGCCTCCACGGTACCCACGGCCGCCGCGGCGTTCAACAGCTGGTGCTCTCCCAGGAGAGGTATGGAAAGTTCGTAGTGGGTGTCGAACAGGCCCCTGAGCCTGAAGCTCTGCCCCTCCTGGCTCGATCGTATCCTCTCGAACCTCAGGTCGTCTCCCACCCTGAATATCCTCGAGCCCACCTCCTCGCTCACCCTCTTGAAGAGGTTGTACACCTCTTCGTCGGCTGTCGCCGTCACCAAGACGCCGCCTCCCTTGATGATGCCCGCCTTCTTCTCGGCGATCTCAAGAACCGTGTCCCCGAGGACCTCCGTGTGCTCGAGACTCACGTTGGTGATGACCGAGACCTGGGACCTGACCACGTTCGTCGCATCGAGCCTCCCCCCCATCCCCACCTCGACGGCGGCGAAGCCCACTTCCTCCTCTGAGAAATACCTGAAGGCCATGGCGGTGACTATCTCGAAGAAGGTGGGGTGCCTCAGCAGCGGGTCCTCCGCCATCTCCTCGCAGATCGGCCTGATGACATCCAACAGCCTCACCACGTCTTCGACCGATATCCGGCGTCCGTTGATCTGGATGCGCTCGGTGAACGTTGTCAGGTGCGGCGAGGTGAACATCCCAACCCTGAACCCGGCCTCACGCAGTATGGAGGCCACCATCGCCGTCGTCGAGCCCTTCCCGCTCGTGCCTGTGATGTGGATCGACCTGAAGTCGTTCTGGGGGTCGCCCAGCTGCGCCAGCAGGTGGCTGACGTACTCCAGCCCCAGCTTGGAGCCGAACCTCCTCACCTTGAAAAGCCACTCTAGGTCTTCCCTGTAGATCCTCTCCAGGTCCGCGAGTTCCCCCGACAACTGTGTTGAACCTCGTCTAAGGACGAATGCGGCGGCTATTTAAATGCAGGGCATGCGCTCAGCGCCGCAGTGGACGTTTGAGAGTAGAAGCCTGTGGGCGGGGCGTCAAGGCTCCTCGTGCTCATCCAGTAGATCCTCGTACTCCTTGAGGAATCTATTCCTCAGCTCCGTTTTTCTCTCAAGGGGGAGGAAGGCCGAGTCGACCGCGTTGAGGCTGAGCTGGAAGAGCTCCCGGACGGTGAACCCTAGATGCCTGTGGAGCTGGAGGTACTCGTTGTTCATGTCGGTGCCGAACATCGAGGGGTCGTCGCTGTTCACCGTGACGGAGATCCCCCCATCGAAGAACCCCCTGACAGGGTGCTCTCGAAGGCTCTGAACGACACCAGTCCTTAGGTTGCTCACAGGGCAGGACTCGACGGTTATACCTCTCTCCCTGATGAGGTCCTCCAGCCGAGAGTCACCAGAAGCTGCTGTCCCATGGCCGACGCGCTCCACTTCGAGGCGGGTGATCGCCTCCCAGACGCTCTCGGGCCCAGCCGCCTCCCCGGCATGAGCGACCGTGTGTAGCCCCATGTCCCTCGCCCTCTCGTAGACGTCAGCGTAGGGGGCCGGGGGGAAGCTCTCCTCGCTCCCGCCGATGTCGATGGAGACGATGTTCATTCCCTTGCCCTCGATTAGGTCGAGGACCTCCATTCCCACGTCGGGCCCGTAGTTGCGCACCAGGTCGATCCGGATGCTGCACTCGACTCCCAGGTCCCGCCTGGCCCTCCTGATCCCCATGTTGATGGCGTCCAGCATGGCGCCGTAGTCCAGCCCCCTCTTGGTGTGGTCGGGGGCTGAGAAGATGGCCTCGACGTGCTGGACGTTGCACCTCGCCTCGTCCTCCAGCATCTCGTAGGTCAGCCTCTCAAACTGGTCCTCCTCCGTGATGCTGTCGGCCACCTTGGAGTAGACCCTGATGAAGTGGGGGAAGTCGCTGTAGCTGAAGTAGTCCTCGACCTCCTCGACGTTCCCGAAGGGTGCCTCCAGCCTCCCTTTGTCCACGAGCCAGAGCAGGGTGGCGGGGCGGGTCGAGCCCACGATGTGGATGTGCTGCTCGGCCTTGGGCAGGGCCTTGATCAGCTCCTCGACGTCCATTTTAGAGGAGTTACCCTCGTGGGAATAATTGCCTTTTGATTTGGGCGATGTGTGATCTTGACCGAAATTAAAATTCATCGCGACAGCTCTCCCCGAAAAACACTTTTCATATGCGAGCGATGTATGATCACCACATTCGAGAGTGATTTGAGATGCAGTCCAAGTTTAAGTTCCTACCCATCGCGTTACTGATATCCCTTGTCCTCGTCTCTGCTCCAGCCCGGGCCGAAGTCGACTGGGACCAGATAATGATCGACGTGGATGTCTCCCCAGAGCCTGAGCATTCACAGATGGCCCCCGGGGAGGCCTACGGGATCGTGGTGTCCGTGCTCAACCAGGGGCTGTCCGTCTCCCCGGGGGAAGCCGTCTCTCCTTCAGACCCCAGCCTGAAGTACTCGGGCAGGCTCGTTGTCGAGGTCGTCTTCGAGAGCGGCAGGACCGGGAGCTACGTCCAGGGGGACTCAGTGGAACAGTATGAAACCGTGGTCGAGAGCAGCCTGGAGAGCAGGAAACTCAACATACCCAGATCCGGCAGCGCACGGACGATTTCCTACACCCAGACGATTGAGGCCGGCTACAAGGATGCCTCCATACCCCTGGACGAGTGGCTGACCTTCAGCGTCGTGGCCAGGGCCTACGTCGAGCTCTACACAGACTACATGGGGGAGAGGCAGTACATACTGGGCTGGCTCATCGAGGAGGCGGAGGAGACCTTCTACATCCTGGACGGGGCCAAGACAGAGTACGTTGAGGACACGGTCTCCAACCTCAGCAGGGAGATGGAATGGGCTGCTGAGACCGTCACCGCCCTTGAGGAGGATTTCGGCTGGGACATCGGTTTCAACCACACTGCACTCTCCGACCTGGTCGGCTGGATGGAGGCCAGCATAGCCCGGGGGGATTACGTCTCGGCGATGGAGTCCTACTCCGGCCTCAATCCTGCATGGAGGGAGGAGCTGGCCGATTCTCTGGCGTCAAAGCTCTCATCCCTGGAGTCAATAGAGGGGCAGCTCAGCGAGGTCATTTCCGAGTACGAGGCGCTTCAGGCGGAGAGCGAGGCGCTCTCGGAGCAGCTCGCCAATGTGACCGAGGCTCTCGTCGAGGCCCAGGAGGAGCAAGAGGAGGTTGTCGCCTCTCTGACCGAGGAGGTGGAAGCTCTGGGGGCGAGGGTCTCCAGCCTCAGGTTCTACAACCAGGTCTACCTCTTCGGCCTCCTTGCCATCGGGGGGACGGTGGTCATCGTCCTCTTCAAGACTGGTGTCATCGAGATAGTCATAGAGGAAGAGGAGGAAGAGGAGGACGAGGAGGAGGAAGCTGACGAGGAAGAGCCTCCCGAGTGATCAGGCTACCCTGCTCCCGAAGGATTCTTTCGTGAAGAATGCGAATATCAGGGTCATCGCGACGCCCGCTATGACGAGTATCGCGTTAGAGACAACATACGCCCCGGTCACGTCCACGAGGGCGCCGTAGACGGGCGTCAGCAGGGAGAAGCCGAGTGTGCCAATCCCGTTGACCAGCCCCAATGCCACACCCGCGACCTCCGGCGGCAGCGACTCGGGTATCATCGCGAAGAAGAGGACCCAGAGGGATATGGCGAAGCCAATGCCCGCGTTCAGCAGGGAGAAGACGGCGGTCGGGGTCCCACTGGGGAGGACCAGGAAGAGAACGAGCAGTGCGACGTACGCCGCGGAGAAGGCGACGAGGGGGAGCTTCCTCCTCCTGAGGCGGTCGGATATCACCCCCATCAGTATGCAGCCCGGTATCCCCATGACCGAGCCGACGCTGGACACAAGGCCGACGTCGATGTAGGGCAGCCCCTTCGCATCAGTGAGGAACTGGGGGATCCAGGAGAGGAAGACCCAGCTAGAGCTTAGGAGAATGTACCCTGCGATCAAGGGGTAGATCTGCCTGAACTTGAACACCTGCCTCAGGGAGGACCAGACCGAGCTGCCTCCGTTCTCCCAAGAGTCCACGCCGTCGGGGCTGTCCTTAAGGAAGAGGAGGTTGATCACGAAGTTTACCACGAGGAGGCCGCTGCAGACAAGGTAGAGGGCCTTCCAGCTCCCGATGAGGCTGATCGCCAGGGGGAAGCCTATGTAGGCGGCGAAGTTGCCGAGGCCGCTGGCCGCGCTGAGGACTCCTATAGCGCTCGCCTTCTTCTCCGCTGAAAACCAGTTGGAGACTATCCTAACAGCGTTAATGTAGAGCACGCTTGAGCCCAGGCCTATGAGCAGTTGCGCAGCCAGCAGAGTGTTTACGTCACTGGCAAAATAGAAAAGGTCCGTACCCAGCACCGTGAACACCGTGAACCCGATAATCGTCTTCCTAGGGCCCAGGGCGTCGGAGAGTACGCCGCTCGGGATCTGCATGAAGGCGTAGAGGAAGAAGTATGCGGAGATGAGCAGTCCCGCCATACCGTGGGTTATTCCCAGGTCCTCGATGAGTATGGGTGTCAGGGCTGAGGGAGCCTGCCTCAGGAAGTTCTCGAAGAAGTAGGTGGCGCACACCGCTGCCAGGATCAGCAGAGCATAACTACCCCTCTTCCCCATCCCCGAACCCGACTCCAATGGTGGAAGAGGCGGGGCCTCTTAACCTTTTCCGAGGATCAATACTTCACACCTTCGCTGTGGGAGCCGAACGCATGGCCCCCGACCCGAAAAAGCTTTTCACGCCTTCGGGGAATCTTGTTCGTGTGATCGAGATGAAGAAGGACGACAGGGCCGAGATAGCTGTCATCGGTGGCACCGGGGTTTACGACCCGGAGATCATCGAGGACTCCAGGGAGGTGGAGGTGCACACCCCCTTTGGGCCTCCCTCGGCGGAGGTCACCCTCGGCACGTACAAGGGTCAGAGGATCGCCTTCATCCCCCGCCACGGGAAGGGCCATCGCATCCCCCCGCACATGATCAACTACAGGGCGAACATCTGGGCCCTGAAGCAGCTGGGCGTCCAGAGGATCGTCGCCTCCTCCGCCATAGGGAGCCTCAGGATGGACTACGGGCCCGGGGACTTCGTCATCACGGACCAGTTCGTGGACCGAACGAGGAAGAGGCTGGACACCTTTTACGAGGGGGGCCAGATCTGCCACATCTCCTCGGCGGACCCCATCTGCCCCCAGCTTCACGACTTCTTCGTGGACCACACTAGGAAGCTGGGGCTTAAGGTCCACCCTACGGGGACCTACGTTTGCATTGAGGGGCCCAGATTCTCCAGCAGGGCCGAGTCGAAGCTCTTCAGGCAGTGGGGTGCCGACATCATCGGGATGACCCTCTACCCCGAGTGCATCCTCGCCAGGGAGGCGGAGATCTGCTACGTCTCAGTCGCCATGGTGACCGACTACGATGTCTGGGCCGAGAAGCCCGTCTCGGCCATCGAGGTGGTGGAGACCATGCAGAAGAACTCGGCCAACTTCAAGAGGCTGATTATGGAGGCCCTGCCCCAGATACCCGACGAGAGGACCTGCGGCTGCGGGAAAGCACTAGAATTCGCTTTAATGTAGGGCCTAGCTGTCCTTGGAGCGCTTCTCCCCTATCGTCCTCACTAACTCGTTCATATCGTAGGACTCGGGCCTCAGCCTGTCCACCAAGACCTCCCAGGCCTTGTGCGGGTCCTTTCCCTCGCCGCAGATGAAGACGTCGACGGCGGCGTAGCTGTGCTCCGGCCAGGTGTGGATGGACATGTGGGTCTCGGCCAGTATCAGTATGGCGCTTACCCCGACGGGGGAGAACCTCTGGGTCACCCTCCTCACGATCTTCGCCCCGACCTCCGCGGCTGCGGCCTCCAGAGCCTCGATGAGGAAATCCTGGTCGTCCAGATCGGCGTCACAGCCGTATGCGTCGACGAGGAGCTGCTTGATCTTGAGCATGTACGATTCCACCCTAACTTGGAGCCTAGCTAGATGAGGCGGAATCCCCCTTATGAAGCTTGACTTATGAGGGTGGTTGGGGTCTCCTACTCTTCAGCCTGAAGCCCTCGGTGGCCCCGCAGCTTGGGCAACCCTTGGCCTTCAGCTCCTCAATTGTAGTGAAACTCTCGCTGGAGCCCACTCTCGTCTCCTTGCCACACCTGCATCGATAGATCCTCAGGAGTGGCCTGAGCTCCCCCGTGTAGATCCTCCCCGTGAACTTCCCCCTCAATGCGGGACGTGACTCCTCCGTGGTGATCAGCCTCATCTGCGTCGTGGTGCCTGCGAGGACCTCCGCCCCCTCGTACTCGTTGAACCTGGGGATAAGCTCCCCGACGAAGAGGCCCATCTCGTTGATCGCCCTGTGGATCTTGAGCATCTCCAAGGGTGGCTTGTCAGCAAAGGCCAGGTAGACCCCGGCTGTTTTCCTGGGGCGTATGGCCTCGAGGCCTCGGGAGAGGAAGAGCCTGAGTCCCGGGAGCGTGTACGGAGGGTCGGTGAAGAAGGTGTCGAAGGTACCTCTGAGCCCTTCAGGCAAGGGGTTTCTCAGGTCGTGAAGGACGCACTCAATATCCAGGCCCTCCTCATCGGAGATCTCCTTTATGACCGCCAGGAGCCTCCCGTCGATGTCGAGGGCGGTGATGGCGTCGGCTCCCCCAAGGAGTGCGGCGGCAACAGATGTGAGGTCGTCGTCGCCGAGGAAAAGTATCCTCCTGCCACCCAGGTCCCCCTCTCGAAGCATGTAGAGGGCCCTCCTGAGAGCCGTCTCGGGGGTGGCGTAGGCCTGGTCGAGGCTCGTGTCCACGCGAGGCCTCTTGCGCGAGTGCTCCCTGAGCCTCTCCAGAACGGTCTCATGCTCAGGTGAAAAGGCTACCTTGTCCTCAGTGCTCGGAGATTTTGGCTTATCTTCCTTGATCATACCAAGGATGTCCCGAGCATACTTCTCGCCGGCCTCAGTGAGGACTGCTCCCCCCCTCCGGACCACCAATCCCCCCTTCTCGAGCTCCCTCCTTATGGCGGCAGTTACCGGCGTTGGCAGCCTTGCGGCCCTGGCAAGGTCCTTGGTGCCGATCTTACCGTGGAGGTAGATCTCCCTGAGGACCCGCCTCACGGCCTCCTCGCCCTCCTTCAGCCTCATCCTACTGGAGATCTCTCTCAAGGGATCGCTTTTTACTTCAAGTCCGGAGCCCTTTCTCCTCTCGGACGCCCTCTTCCCCCTAGTGGACTCTTTCACCTCTTATCCCCGTTGTCTGGGTCGATCACTCTGAGCGGCGCTCGATCTCCTGCATGATCCGGGCTATCTCTTCCTCGTCTACCTCGATTTTAAAATCATCCTTGAGTCTCGTCTTGACCTCTGAGTGGTTGATGCACTTCTGCAGCACCTTGGGGAGGATGTTGCACATGTCCTCAGTGTAGTTCCATGGGAAGATGACCCACCTCCAGTCGATCTCGTCTCCGTAGAAGTCCGGGACGAACTTGGAGCCCTTGATGTGCCTCAGGGTCGCAGTCCTGACCTCCTCCGGGTTCAGGGTCCTGATGTAGTCGACGGCCACCATCATGCTTTCCCCCGTGTCTGTGATGTCGTCCACGACGAGGACCTTTCTCCCGGAGAGGTCGATGCTGAAGGGGTACTTTATCTGGGCTTTCCCGTCGGGCGTAGCGGTGATGCCCCAGTGCTCCACCTTGAGGCTGACCAGGTCCTTGATGCCGAGGAAGTCGCAGAGGACCCTGGAGAGGACCCAGCCCCCCCGGGCGAGCCCCACCATGAAGTCGGCGTCGTAGCCTGACTCTAATATCTTGTCTGCAACCTTCTTGGAGAGGGAGTGGAAGAGCCCCCAGTCCATGACCTCGCACTCAAAATTATCGCCGGACACAGGGGAAGCATAGGTGCTAACAGGTTAAAACCGTTTAGATCTAACTTTCTTTCAGAGTCAGAAGACAAACAGCACTATCAGGATAAATTGGTGAATGGACGCCAAAGAATGGAGCTTGAAACCCCCTCCAAGGAACGTTTATTAGTCACGCCCATTCTAAGTAGATATCTACTAAGTAGATGTCTATCATGATGAGGCAAGTTCCAAGGGTCAGGAGGCCAGTGAGCCCACTCCAGCTCCTGATACTATTGCAGCTGACCAGGGAGCCGAAGTACGGCTACGAGATGCTGAAATCTCTCAGGGACGACTTCGACGGCGTGTGGGACCTGAAGACGGGCTCCTTCTACCCCGCACTCAGGAGCCTCGAGTCGAAGGGCTTCATCGAGTCCAAGACCAAGGAGGACACGGACTTCTTCAGCCTCACCGAGAAGGGGGAGGGCCTCCTAGTCAGGATGGCCGA
>SMTZ1_10003635_pt1 | contig 15494 bp, 15 predicted proteins | sample DeeMarSWOR136_30_FD_25667 | JGI IMG/M metagenome (IMG submission 25667)
TCGCTTCCTTTTCAAGGAATTTCTTCCCAACTTCTTTATGGAAACGAATTTCAAGCTATTTAGACCGTTGCTTCCATATGGTGCGAAGGAGAAGTTAATTAAGGTAGACGAATCGCTTGATTATGAATCTCAAGTCCTACCTTACGAGTTAGTTAGAAACTTAATTGATTCATATGATACTTTTTCCACTGTACCGTGTCAATGTCGTATGATTGGACATTATACTGGCGAGCCTTGTGAACTAGTAGGTCCCGAGTTGGGTTGCTTTCTAGCTGGAACCGTCGCTGAAACAGCGATTAAAGGAGGATCTCCACAAATGACTAAGGAAGAGGCCATTGAATTTCTTAAAAAAACCGAAAAGGCGGGTCTCGTTCACAGCTGCGTGGCGGATACAAGCATAGAATCTTCTTTATTTATATGTAATTGCTGTAGTTGCCATTGTGGAGCTTTAATGCCTGCAAAGAACCATCGCTATTATGCGACAATTAAATCTAATTTTATTCCAGAATTTAATAACGAACTCTGCACAAAATGCGAAACTTGTTTAAAAAAATGTCAAATGGGAGCGATTTATCATAAATTTCCAGAAGAATCAGACTCTTCAGACGAGAGGATGTATGTGAGGGAAGATTACTGCATCGGATGCGGCGTATGCGCATGGAATTGTCCCAATAACGCAATAAAGTTAGTTAAGATTAGAGACAATATCCCCAAAGAAAAGCATAGAATCGGTAATAGGACTTTTTTAGAGCTTTTAATATAGAAAAAACCGTTAAGAAATTTCCTTATATTCCTCTTTATTAGCTTTTATTAATCTCAACAGATATGGTATCGCCAAAAAAGGCATGTAAGCTAACGCTATTTCAATAGCTGCGCCGTAAATAAGTAGTAAAACCTCCAACAACACAGGGGCTCTCTGTAAATTAGAATAAGTCCCATCGGGATTTTTAATCCCAATTTCGATCCACCTCTGCCCAGATAGGAAATACGCGATGTACCATAGAAGTCCCAGCAGAAACATTACAAAGAAGAGATAAATCCCCCTTTTTCTCGATTGCTGGTCGGTTTCAACGAGCCAGTAAATAGCTGGGGCAACTAATACGATTAAAATCAGTTGCATAATCGAAAACATGTCCCGTCTGGATGGAACTTCTCCGCCAACATTGGGGGTATAAATTCCGTGGCTAAACATTATTAAATTTAAAAGAACAACAATTACAGCAAAAAACCAAACGCTGTGTTTGCGAGTAGTCTTATCTAAATATAAATCGGTGATAAACAATCCAACAACTCCAACCGTTGTGCCTTCAGATAGACCCTGGAGAGGAATTGAAAGGTAAAAAGGGATTTCAATCCCAAATAAATATCTATTTGGCATGTCTCTAATGCCAATAACTTGAAGTAACAATTCGACGCTGCTCCAAAAAATAAATCCTGTTATAAAAACCCAAAGGTAGTCCTTTCGTTTTTTCCACTTCCAGTCAAATACGCATATAACTACTGCCACAACGGCAAAAAGTACTTTAAAATCATATTCTTCGCCCCAGAAGCCGCCACGTATTATAAATATGTTTTCAAATAACATGAGTCTCTTTTTAAAGGGATGGAGGAATTTGTATTGTTTCTTTTTTTGATATTTTTCTTATTTTTAGAGGAGTTCGAGGTGGAATCTGGTAATATTTTACATCCGGATAACCTAAAGTGAACCCGCACAGAGTATTTCCTGACGCACGAACTAACTTTTTAATTTTAGGATTTATCTCGTTCGCCATTTGAGTCCAACCGATAAAACAAGTACCCAGACCAAGCGCTTGAGCGGCTATTCTACCATAGGTAATGATGTTTCCGAGTTCGATGTAATTAATCATCATTGGCATCGGGGAATGCACTACAATTAAGTGCGGTGCGTCGAAGAACGCGGGGATTTCGAATTCTTTTTCGAGTGTTTTGAAAGTATTGGCAAACCTGCCCCTCCATGAAGAATCGCTCATAAGTGCTTCTATAATGGTGTTTGATAACTCCTTAAGTTTTTCGGGGTCGGAAATGATCGTTATCTTCTCGGATCTTACGTTTGCTCCAGTAGGAGCGTGCTTCATAGCGTTAAATACCCTTTCTAAAAGTTCGTCGGGCACTTTATCCTTTTTATACCGACGCACAGCGCGTATTGTTCGAAGAAATTTATATATCGTGTCGTACGAAGCGATACTGGGGGGATTATCTATTCCGCTAAATATTTCCACTTCGCCTAAGCCTTCGTGAAGAATTGCATCTACGGGGCACACGGCGATGCAGTGTCCACACAAAATACATCTCTTTCGCGGATCGTCGAAGACAATTTGACCGTTTTCCATTTCCTTATAGTGAAAACCAGGGCATTCAAACACGCACTCTTTACAACTTATGCACATATCGTAATTAATACCTAAAATGGGCACATATAATCACGTTAAATAATTAGATTTAAATCACTAAATAATTTGCGAATGTGATTAATAAAAGTTTATTCACTCTTGTTTGAGTTATTCTCTTTTAAATTAATACAAAATTTTGATACAATTTAAATACTCAAATGTCGGATTACGATCTAATTATTTATTAAAACTACAAATAAACGCCGCGCTCGGCAAATTACTGCTAGAGGCCAATATCTGGAAGAATTAACGATTTTTTTTGCTTAAAGGTTCTTATTAGCCAATTATTTCAATTATTTTTAACCAAAACAAAAGCAAAATAAATCCAAATACTCCCATAGCAATAAACATTCCAATACCTGTAGGGTCTATTAATGCCATGATATTAGTATAGATCTCTCTGATATATAAAGACTTCGCTGAATTGGTCAATCTAAGCGCAACAGTCTTGTTGATTGGCAACATTGTTGATTTGCACTATTGATGATTAACAACATTGCTGATCAAAGGGACCATTCCAAAATTTTATTCACAAACGCTTCTATTCCCCTTGAATTTGGATGTGTAACTTTCTATTTCGAGGTCCATCAAATTCTGCAAACATAATCCCTTGCCAAGTTCCCAACACTAGCTTTCCTTTATTTATGATTACTTCTAAGGAAGGACCGACTATAGACGATTTTATATGAGCATCAGAGTTACCTTCCATGTGTTTAAATCCGGCTCTTTGAGGGATTAATTTAGCTAAATAAGTGATTATATCGCTTTTCACTGAAGGGTCTGCGTTTTCGTTAATGGTTATACCAGCAGTAGTGTGGGGAACAAAGAGACGACACACTCCGTTCTGAATGTTAGACTCTGATATGTTCCTTGCGATTTCGCTGGTGAGATCCACGAGAATTTCTCGTTGAGGCGTTTTAACCCTTATAGTTTTCAACTCAATCATTTCTAATTCACCATTTCAATATTGTTTGCGCTATTATTTAAAATGTTGAAAAACGATAGTAGATTTAAAATTAATTAAAAAATGAAATGATGCGTAATGAATTCTATTCTATATACGATAATTTTTCTCGTGATAATGGTAACAATCGCGACCGTTTTGAATAAGTTAAAAGTGCATCCCTACTTCGTGGTGACATTGTTTTTTCACGGATCTATATACTTGGGGGGCTCCGTGTGGGAAGCGGCTATTTGGGGTCCCAGCCCATACGATTGTCACGCGACTTTAGATTTTATCTGGGCTCTCTGGTGGTTGGTGCATGGATTGATTGCGATATCGTTCGTTGCTCTTTACGCGATTAATCAGTCCAATTTCATGGATTTCGATTTGTTGGGGATTAAATGGAAAGATATCGCGATATTGTCCGGGTTAGTCTTGGGAAATGTTCTCTTTTTTGGAGTTTTGGAGGATTTTGGGTGTTATATAATTTGGGGATTAGACACATTTAGCCAAGACTCCGTTGCTGGGAGCATACACCATAGTTGGGTTGGTCCGATTCCAACTTTTTATCTTACTGCGATTCCAGGATTAATATTAATTGTAGTTAGTTTGTGGTATTCGCGGAAAATTGAAAATTAAAATCATTAGATTAAGTCTGTAATTAATCTTATATTCTTATTCGTAATTAATATTAATAATCATTAGAGTAAAGTAAAGAATGACAATCGACAAGAAAGTTAAGAAAGCGGAGAAATTAGATTACGAAGACATAATAGTTGAATACTTGCGAGAAAATCCCACTGGTTCAACTATTTCTGATGTAGTTCAAGGTGTTAAAGCCTCGAGAGTCACCATCAGTAAATACATTTCGGTTTTAGAAGCAAAAGAAAAAATTTATGGTAGAAAAATAGGAGCGTATAATTTATATTATGCTTCTGCACCGAGTTATGTACCGAAGCGAATAATCGTGCTATACTATTTGGGAATGCTGGAATATCTAAATAAAGGAAAAATTCCCGATAAAGAAAATTTTTTCATTGAAATGGGTCGAGAAATTTCCAAAAACTTCAATGTGCTCTTTAGTTCTAACTTAAAAGTACCAAAGAACACATCAAATTATAATAAATTTTTTAAATACCTAGGTAGATTATATCCTTCGATTGATATCCTGCAATATCGAGGTATAAAAATCAGTACTGATGTAAACGAAGAAGGAAACAAGGCATTATTTAACTTTACCGATGTTAAATTACTTGAAGAATCCGAAAACTCTATTTGGCATTTTTTTGTAACAGCGGGAGTTCTCGAGAAGCAACTTACTCGGTTGTTAAATAGAAAAGTAAGAACGAAAGTCGAGCAATTTGATCGATCTAAAAAAACTATTACTATTTCTATAGAGATCTTGAAAAATTGAGGATTTCAGTAATAAAAAAAAAGATGAGATTTTAAAAATTCTCTACATAAGTCGTTATTCTGCTTCCGTTAATTCTTCAAATATTTCCATACCCATTTCAATGATCTCGTTAAACGCCATTGCGTCGGCAAGATTTCCTTCTACTGTAAGATCTCCCGCCATATACGCTGAAGTTGCGTCTGTTTCGCCGAATAGCAGTTTTGCCATCATTAACATGCTCGATGTTAGGGTAAACGAGGGATTTTCAATTTCCCCTTCTCCAAAATCAAAGTCGGCATCTTTGATCTTTATCCAAAATCTCTTATCGAAATCTTTTATTACTAACGATACATTTATTTCCAAGTCTCCATATTCTTCTGCTAATTCCTCGTTCTCCTTAATTAATTGCTTGCTAAATTTAATAAGCAATGGAAGATCGGCAATATCTACAGCCTCTGGACCTGCATCAAATTTTTCTTTTAATTTTTTCAATAATTTTTCGTCGACCATTTTTTTCCACCTCTCTAACGATTTTGCAACTTAGTTTAATTACTACCTATTTAGATTTACATTTATTTAAATGTTTACATTAATGACTACTATCATTGACTACTTGTAATTATAGCTTATTTGTTTTTCTGAATATGAGGATCCTACTAAATACATTCAGAAGAAATCAACCAAAGAAAATGCTTAAGACGAATAAAAAGAGTGCGGAACATAAAATATGAATTCCAGCAAAAATCGCCCCTACTATCAATAATCTTCTAAAGCTAAAATTTATTACTTGATTTTGTTGAGCTGTCTTCAAAGTTACAACATCACACATTGCTCCCTGAGGTAAAATGTTTCCTCCCAAATTTACGGCAACTAACAACGCAAAAATTAATGGAACGCTAGAAAAATTGTATACATTAATCAAACTATCAACGATTGGCAAAAAAACTAACATCGTTGGAGTATTTGCTAAAATGCCTGAAATTACGCTAACTAGAATTAAAATTATTAGACTCACAATAAAAACATTATATTGCTGTAATTCTTGAAGTTGAAATATCTCAAAAACTCCAATTATTTGCATACACCCGATAAATATCATCAAAGACATAAAGAAAAATATCACTTCCCAATTGATTTCCTTAAAAATTTCTCTTATGGGGCGCTCACCTTGTTTATTTGTTATAAGTACTAAAATTGTTGCAGAAATTAACGCCACAATATACATTTCAGAAATAAAAACAAATGAAACGATCGTACCGATAAAAATAATTGATGTTAATAAAAACTGCTTTCTATCAGTAATAACCATAGATGGATTCAATATTTCCATGATAAATGCTCGCTGCTCAGCTTCTTCTATAGGTTCTTTTCTCAAGAGAAAAAAATCTATGAGAAAAATCGTCAAAAACAATAAAAGGAAGGAAAATAGCCAATAGTACGTTATGAAATAGGTTGTATTCAGCTGGAAATATTCCGAAATAATTATATTTTCGCCAGAAGAAAATGGCGTAATGATGCTTCCAATATTAATAACTATTGTCATACCAAGAAGATATGTGCCAGCTTTTAACTTTAAGTACCTACAAATTCTTATAACGATTGGTGCTAAAATCAGTGCCACTACAACATCCGCAATTATTGCAGCTAATAAGGTAGTTGATATGCATATCACATAAAAAAGCGCTCGTTGATTCCCTTTTGACAGCCTCAGTAATGAAATTGCAAAATATTCTAAAACATGAGCCTCTCTTGCAATATGGGTTATTATTTGCATGCCCAAAAGGAGTAATATGGCTTTAAACTCTACATATGTAAGAAATTCTTCAAAGGTTGTCGGAACGCTCAAATTAACAATTAAAACAGCTATGATCGTTCCAAGTAAGGAAATACTTACAAAATCAGCTTTTTCTCTGCTGTAGCTAAAAAGAATTATACCGAAAATAACAAAAATAATAATAATCGGGACAATTTCCATGATCGACTCAATTTTAGTTTTCCAAATTTATAGTATAAATACAGCTGCCGCTAGTACGGTAGCCCATTCGTCTTCTTCTTTCACGATCGTAGAAGCAATGTAACTTTTTGTTTCAACGATTCTACCACTCATATAATATACCTCTTTTCTTTCGTCATAAGCCTTATCGGGGTCAAATTCAATTCCTAGAGTAGTTGCCAACATTGTTGCAGCTAAATCTTCTGCCTCATCTGCAACTTTCTCTGGTTTTTTACCGAAAGCATGATATTCACTTAAATATCCGTAAGAACTACCGTTCGCGGGTTTAGCAACTCCTATTGAAGCAGATAATAATCGGTTTAACTCGTTTGAACTAGCTCTACTTAAAACCAAATAAACTATTTGGCCGGAACTCAACAGTGATAATCCTTCTTCCAAAGAAATTTCTTCACAATTAGGAGGAAGAATAGAAGAAACTTTCACTAAATTATATTTTTCAATTTGTGCGTCTCGTAATGCTAACTCGAATGATTGCAATTTAGCAGCGTGATGTCCTACTCCTTTAGTAAAGAATACCTTTTTCGGAATCATCTCTCTATTAAATAATCAAAAGATTAATAATATTTTTTTAAAAAATTAAATATAAATAATAAAATCTTTTTATAAAAGTTTTCTTTTATTATTTCAGTTATTGTAGTATTCGTTTCAAAATAATGGAGCAATAAGAAAGATGAATATGGAATATTTAAAAAAGAAAGTATCCCCCTATAAAGCCGAAGAAATTCATTCTGTAGAAGATGCCCTTAACGCGTTAAAATTTTGTGGATTTCAAGGGCGTAATTTGGGTTTAGCATTAGACCTATTGGAAGAAATAGAGTCCGATAAGGAATGTTTGAAAGTTTTAACACTAAGTGGTGCAATGACTGCAGCGGGTTTTGATGAAATTGTAAGACTATTAATTGAAAAGCAACTAATTGATGTAATTGTGTCTACTGGCGCAAATTTAACTCACGATCTATTAAATGCTTTCTCAGATCAAGGACATTATTTGGGCTCTCAGTATATTGATGATGACGACTTGTATGACCATAGAATTAATCGAATTTATGATATTTTTTTACCAGAAGAAAATTATGTTTCTACAGAAAAAAAATTACAAGAAATTCTGTTAAAATGTAAAAAAAATTTTCCAAAGAAATTAACACCATCTCAGTTTTATAAAGTATTGGGGGAAAACATCGAAGAGAGATGCATTATATCGTTAGCTGCAAAGAATAATATACCTATTTTCGTACCAGCTAATCCAGATTCTGAGATTGCCTTAGATTTTATTATCTTCCAGCTTAAAGAAAAAATTAAAATCCCATTGTACGATTTAGGTGATATAATTGAGTTCGGAAAAATTGTTGCAAACAAAAAATATGAAAGATATGCAACAATAATTATTGGTGGCGGAGCTCCTCGTAACTACGCTCAGCAAGTATTTCCATTTTTAGATCAATTAAAAGAAAGAATTGCTACTGAAGATGAAACTAAAAAAGGAATTACGCTATTTGAACAATGCCCGTTATGTAAAGAAAATAATGAAACATGTGAAAAATGTGGTGGATTAGGTAGAATTAAACGTCATTTCAAGGGATACGATTATTCTATTAGAATACATACTGCTGTTGAATACGATGGTGGTTTAAGTGGGTGTACAATTTCTGAAAGCAAATCGTGGGGGAAATACGCACCTCATTCTAAACATGTGAGCATATGGTGTGATGCCACAATAGCGTTTCCATTATTAATTACAGCGTACTTACAAAGAATTGAAAAGAGGAAATAAAAGAGTAGGATGATTTAATCTACTTTATTTTTCGAGCTAATATAACTAAACTACAACCTGGAAATTTTAAGGGTATTATTTCTTCAATTTTACTAAAGATTTTAAATAAAAACTCTATTATTTTTGATGATTTAGGCCGATCAAGAATTGTACTTGGAATTATATTAGTAACTGAGTGGATTGACCATTTTTTCAGTATTTTAAAGTTAAGATTCGAAAGTTCTTTTAGAAAAGTCTTGGTAGTAAATGATTTCAATTTTAGGAAATGGTTTCTATCGTGTTCCTCCAACAAAAATTTATAATGCATATATCTTAAAGGATTTTTAAAAATATGCTTAAGCGCTTTTTTAAAAGATGTGTGATATCCAAGTTTTCCTTGCAAAATTGCATCTAGAAGAGCCCACAATAAATCCCAATTCCATCTCGATTCAACCTCCATAAATATTGTTCCATTAGGTTTTAATACTCGTCTCATTTCCAATAAAGCGTGTTGATGGTCCTCAATAAAGCTAAGCGTGCTCCCACAGCAATTAATATGGTCAAATTCATTATCTTCAAAAGGAAGGTTTCTGGCATCGGCTACTCGAAAGGTCGGGGATTTATATATTGATTCGGATGAATTAGAATTAATATAATTACTAATCATGAGATTATGCCGATCAACAAACTTGAACTTACTTGGAAAAAGAGAAATATTTCTTTTATATGTAAAAAATTCCGATTTATTTTGTGCTTTCTCTATATTTTTTTCTGAAATATCGATACCTTCTACAATACCTCCACCAATCGCGTGCAAAAACGATTGAAAACCAGTACCGCAACCAATATCGAGAACAGTTTCTGGGTGATACTTATTAATTACTTCTTTTGCGATAATTAGATGGAGTCGAGAGAATAACCAAGAATACCAGAAATCGTCTATATTATCGTAATTAGGCGCGTGTTTATCAAATATTTTTGCTACTTCCATTCTTAGCTATCTTAGAGTTGATAAATTTTTTTTGGTCTTATCAAGTGATAGATAAGTTTAGATTATTAAACGTCTATTTAATTTTAACTCTTTATAAAAAAATATTAGTTTAAAAAATAAATTGATTACTTTTGATTTAAGTACTCGTTCATTTCGACCGTACTGCCTGATCGTACAAGCGCAGCTTTGAAAAATTGGAATCCAATATCGTAATAAGAGCCATCTCCTCCGATATGAATAACCCAAGGAATTTCTCCATCGAATAAATTTTTTGTTTTTCGGATTTTATATGCCACAGAAATCGCGTCTGCGACAGTCGCCCCAGACTCGAATAAGTGGTGCACCCATGGAACGTTCCAAGAGCTCACATTGTCCTTCGAGGTTGATACTTCCGAACAACTGGTATTGTTGACATAGATAATATTATCTCCAGCAACAGCAGTTGCAGCTGTTGCTAATTGGTTTAGGACCATACCAGCTCCGCATCCTGGACATAAACCGTGTCCCGGCTGTAAGTGCCTTTGTGGTTCCAACTTTTTTCTATTCAATTTGTATAAATCGTTTTTCACTTCTGCTCCCATAGATTCCATCAGGTTTCTTAGTCTTTCGTTTCGTAATTCGGTGTAATAAATGATCTCGTCTATTTCTTTCCGTCTAGTCGTGGGTCTAAATAAATGCCTGAATTTGCCCATGGACTTTAGGTATTCAATGAATATCTCTCTATCGACATCCAATCCTCGGTAAATCGAAAACTTGGGAATACCATCCTTAATCCTAATCGTATAAAGTGGCCAGTAACCGCAATCGGTTGCCATTTTTGAGATACTAAGAGCGTTTTCTGCGGCGTGTCGCCAGCCTCTCATGCAATCAGAATACGCTTGGATAAAGGATGCGCCGTTGGTTTTCAACGCTTCAACTACCTTTCCCATAAAATCGTTCGGATAAGCTGGATTTGTGGTCGCTAAAAACACAGATTTAGCGCCGAAAAAAGCCATTGGAGTAACTAAATCTTGCTTTACGCCTACTTTACCGGGAATTTTCTCTCCGGCTGGACCAGTTGTCGTTGATGCGTACGGTGGAGTGCCTCCACTTTCTTGAATTCCAGTATTCATAAATGCTTCGTTATCGTAGTTAAAGTACAGAACATTACATTTTTCGTTTCTCGCGAGCAAATCGTCGATCTTAATAATGTTTTTCTCTGACATTTTACATATCCACCCCGTAAATTTTATCTTTAGTTTCTCTTACGCCTAAGTACATATACAGCTGTCCCTTCATATCGGTTACGCTCTCCATTTTCTTTTTTGCAACATCAAACTCGTCAGTGGTGACATCGCGACCCCCCAATCCTACAATAAAGGATCGAAATAGCGTTCCTAAAGGATAACAAGCCGTAGCGACCGAAGTCGAGAAAGGAGGCAGTAAATTATTCAAAGAGTCGCTCTTTTCTAAAATGATTAACTTCTCGATGTTATACTCTTGTATGATTTTTTGCAACTGCTCGTAAGGGAACGGACGATATGCTCTTACTTTAATTAGTCCGATGTCTTTGTTTTTTTTCATCCAACTTATGATATTTCCGCACACGGAACCCATCGTAATAATCGCAGTTCTTGAACTATTATCGAGGTTATAGGTCTCTATTAAGTCGTATTTCCGCCCGGTTGCTTTTTCAAAACGCTCGAAAGCAGCGGCCATTTGACTTAATACAGGTTTTTTATCGACATCTAATTTCATTCGCCCTTCCATGAAGTAACTAGGTGTTACAATTCCGCCCCAAGTTCCGGGATGCTTCGGATCGATGGTGTGTCTTGGCTTCTTTGGCGTTAAATTTCTGACGACCTCGTCCGGGATTAACCATAATTGTTGAACGGAATGCGAAATAATAAATCCGTCGTGAACAAACATGGTCGGGAATAATGAATCTTCCGCGATCATCACAGATAAAATCGCAGCGTCGTATGTCTCTTGGACATTTTCGGATACTATACAATTCCACCCAAAATCGGTAAGAACAAATTCCCACGAGTTCCAAATCGATAAGTTCGGAGCGTTAAAGGCTCTCGCTGAAATCATCATAGTTAAAGGTTGGCGCCATCCAACAGCCATGGGTAAAGCTTCGGCCATTAATAGATAACCTTGCGATGCAGTTGCGGTAAAAGCTCTCGCTCCAGCTGCACACGCCGCCGTTGAGTAAGTCATTGCGGCTAATTCAGATTCAACATTTATAAAGGCAGCCTTTAATCTACCTTGATGGACAACATCTGACAATCCCTCAACAGACTGAGTTTGTGGTGTGATTGGGAACGCGCAAATCACATCTGGGTCCGTCTGAGTTACGCCACCCGCAACCGCGTAATTTCCTATTAACGCGGTCTGAATTGGTTCCTTAATTTCTTTAAAGAAAATTCTCATTGGTTCTATTGACATTTTTATTTAACCTCCTATAAGTATAGGGCGCACGACCCCGGTTTTTGTTTCATATTCTTTGACAAGGCGTCTACTGGGCAAATGTTAACGCAATTTAAACACGATTTGCAATGGAATTGGTCTACTCCTACCATGTGCCACAGTCCATCATCGCCTTTTTCTCTCTTAATAGCAAAATCGGGACAAATGTACCAGCATTGAGCGCAATCGGTACACTTCTCCTTGTCCCAAATAATATCATATTCCCCCCAAGAACCCGTTTTTACTTGGTGGCTACCGTATCTTATGACATTCACATCAGTATACCAGACTCCCGCTTTATCCAAATCTTTATACCCTGGTAAAAAGGGATCCACTTGAGTCCAAGGGAGTTTTGCCTCTGCGTCGAAATCAACATCAACGCCAACATCGTAAACGCAAGTTGCTTCGTATCCTTCTTTTATAGCTTCGATGTTTTTATCAACAATTGTACCCTTAAACCTTTTTCTAATCGCTTCGTTAAGTTGCTCGAGCGTAAACAAGTGAGATATTCGAATTAAGGCTCCAAGAATGATCGTGTTGGTAATGTTTCTTCCTAATACATCCATTGCTATTCTTGTAGCAGGAAGCGTCGCGATGTTTAAGTCTTTTCGATTTATTAACTCTTGAATCTCTTCTTGACCCATATCGGTGTTTATGATAAGCCATCCACCTTTTGGAAGACCTTCAGTTACGCAGACTTCCCACATTACCGTTTCGTCTAAAATTGCAACGAATTGCGGATTATATACTTGCTCATTAGTTCTTATTAAGTCCTTGTCGAGGCTCAGTCTCACATAACTTTCGGTTGGGGATCCCATTCGCTCTGCTCCAAACCTTGGCTGACAGATTCCGTATCCAAGAAAGGCTTCTACGCAAAGATTTGACGCCGTAACTCCGCCTTGACCACCGCGAGCGTGAAAACGAAGGTTGATACAGTCCTTTTTGAGAACATTTTGTATTTTTTCTGGAGTTAACATAATAATCTCGTTATTGAATTTTCAGTGATTTTATTTTATAACGCTAAATTAATATATAATTTTTATCAAATCTTAAATTCCTTTAGTTAATTATTTATAAAAAAAATTAATTGATTTACATCAACTTTAATGAACGGCGAAAATTTACTCAATGTAAAGGATCTCTCGTTTTTATCAGAGATCGAGAATATGGCAATCGTTGGAGTCTCAAAAAGCAGAAATTTCTTCTTTTTAAACGCTCATTTAGAAAATTTTAAAGGCAAAATTTATGCAATTAATCCTACATTAAAAGAAATTCCCGGGTATGACGATGGCACAAAGGGTTTAATTTATTCTTCGATTAAAGATGTTCCTGATCGAGTGGATTACGCTTTTATAACCGTGCCACGAGAGAAAGTCTTAGATGTTGTTGACGAGTGCGCAGAAAAGGGAGTAAAACTTGTTAGTGTTTTCACCGCAGAATTCTCAGATTCGGGAACCGAAGAAGGTCTCCGCCTTGAAAATGAATTGATTAAACGTGCTAAAAGTAAAGTACGAATTCTTGGTCCAAACGGAATGGGATTATATTATCCCAAGAAAGGAATTGCGTGGCGCCCAGGCTTTCCCGCTAATCCGGGTCGAGTTGGCTTGATTTGCCAATCGGGGGGTTTAGTTAACATTTCTGTTTTTATGGCTAAGGAGATGGGTTTAACTTTTTCAAAAGTTTTTTCTTATGGAAATGGTGCCGATCTCGATTTTGTGGATTTATTAGCGTATTTCTCTCAAGACGACGAGACGGATTATATCATAGCGTATGTGGAAGGAATAAGGGAAGAGCGTGGTAAAACACTCAGGAAGGTGTTAGAACAAAACAAAAAACCGATAATAATTTTAAAGGGAGGCGTTTCAACTGCTGGTAAAGTAGCTGCAAAAACGCACACCGCGGCGCTTACCGGGAAAAACGAGATTTGGAACGCAATATTTAAACAATTTGGCGTTATCCATGTAGAAACTTTAGCAGAACTGATATACGGCGCCCTTATTTTAGATTCCTACGGTCCCGTAAAGCTTAATAATTTTATCGTATGTTCTGTGTCGGGCGGGTACGGTGTAATGATCACAGACCTTTTAGAAAAATACAGCATGCGAGTCCCACAATTTAGTCACGAGATTCAGAATCAAATCGCAAAACTATTTTATAGAAGGGGTACAAGTCCAAAAAATCCATTAGATGTCTCTGTTCAATTCTATGACATGGAAAATTTGTATAACATATTTGATCTTGCGCTATCAGACGAAATTATGGACGCAATGATTTTTGACATCCCTGGATGGTATTTCGATCCTCATTATCGATTGCGAAAATACGACGACTGGGAAGGAAATTTGTTTAAAGCGTTAAGTCTCGGTCAAAAATTTAATAAACCGATATTTGTAGTAATACAGCGTACTGACTTTCTAGAAACGAGATATAACACAGTAAAAAAACTAAGAGAACTGAAAATCCCCGTATTTGGGCAACCTAAAGAGTTCCTTCCATTTCTGCAAGAGATGAATAAAAATTTCGAGAAATGGAAATAATAATATTAGAAGTACTTCTGGAAAATGATTCTCAAGAATTAAAAGCTTCAATTAAGTGGATAAATTGCCCTAAAAGTCGTACCATCTTCTTCTGATGTGGAAAAATTAACGCTACCACCTAAGAAAGTACTTAATAACTTCATACTATAGGTTCCTAATCCTCTATGCGGACTTTTAGTGGAAAATGATCGCTGAAAGATTTGCATTTGTATATCTTGAGGGATAAATCCTGGATTGTGAACCCAAAATTGGACTTTTCTGTTGACTAATTCGCAACCAATAGTTATTTTACCACCCTCTGGGGTTGCTTCTATCGCGTTTTTTACCATATTGCTAATAATCCGCCTGAGGATAGTACGATCAGTAGTGATTTCTATGTCATTAATATTCGAATCAATTTTGATTGATTTTTTTTTCGCAATATCGTTATTCACATATAACTCTACAATTTTAGTTAAAAAATCCAGCGATTTGAATGTTTTGGGACTAACTATTAAAGTATTATTTTCCGCAGCGTGCAAAATTCTTTGGGATTGGATCTCCTCAATTAGCTTTTTCGTTAAATAAGTTGCTCTCTTTTTAAGGTCTTCCTCATCTATTTTATCTTTGTGATTTTTTATGAGTTGCAGCGTACCCAATAATCCACTGGTTGTATTAAGAATGTCGTGGAAGAAAACTTGCTCAAGCATGGCAAGTCGCTTTTCGTGGCGAATGTCCTGAATGGTAACCGCTGTAAATTCTTCGACATCAAATTTGAGTGGTGCCGCAAAAACGCGTAAATCGTACGCTTCTTCGTTGGGTCCAAGAAGAAGGCGGCAATCCTCCACCGTAGGCTTACCTTTTTGGCTAGAAAGAACGGCGTTAACAGCTCCACAATAAGTGCATGCCCCCGTTGTTCCACAACCTCCTCCTTCTTCTGTGGAATGGACGCAACCAATTAATTCACCCGGTCTTTTCCCCACAGCTGTCGATAAATCGTCCAATCCAGTGAATTCTAAAGCCCC
>SMTZ1_10005052_pt1 | contig 15493 bp, 19 predicted proteins | sample DeeMarSWOR136_30_FD_25667 | JGI IMG/M metagenome (IMG submission 25667)
CTTCAGGTGTGCCGGGCAGGCTTGTTCGCATAACTTACATTCCAGGCAGCGGGAAGCTTCTCTTTTGGCTTCTTCTTTATTATAGCCTATCACCTGTTCAATAAATGATAGCTTCCTTTCCTCAGGTGGAATCTCTGGCATAGGTACGCGCTGTGGCTCAAATAAGGAATATTCAAGGTCAGAGCTAAATCCTTCGTAGTTTTCTTTGCGGTGAGTCAAACTTGCTTTGAGAATAGAATATTGTTCTGAGCCGAGGAAATGTTCTTTATCGGTTTGTTCATCTTTTGGGAAAAGAGCAAACGTGTTCGTATCAAAATGGATGTGGAAATAATCCCTTGATAGTCTTAAGGAACCGGCAGGGCAGATGTCCACACATAAGCCGCAAAAACAACATCTGCCATAGTCAAGTTTGGGGCGTTCATTTTTCATGCCCTGCTCAGGCTTGGACTCTAATTCTAGGATCTCTACCATCTCGATTGCTTCGTTCGGACATATATCAGCGCAATTGCCGCAGCCGGTGCATTTTTCCCAGTCGTTTAGATGAAACCCCCTGTATCTAAGCGCCGGCTCTTTGCGTTCAAAAGGATACCTCAAGGTGCGCGGCTTTTTGAGCAAATAATTGACCGCTTTGAAGGGGCTTAGGATACTGCCTTTTTTATTTGTTGTTTTTTCTTTCATCTGTCTATCTCGGGGGCAACCACGTATAAACTTATCATTATGTTTCCAACGTCAGCAATACTTGCATTTTTCAGCAGCTTTTCCAGGATAATCAAACCATTGGGATATGAAGGAGTTCTGAAGTGCACCCTGTAAGGCTTATCGCCGCCGTTACTGACCATATAAAGACCCAACTCTCCGCGAGAAGACTCACATCTGACATAAGCTTGGCCTTTTGGTATTTTCCATTTAAACGGGTTTGGTATCCTGTTATAAACCGACCCCTCAGGCATAACATCGAGCAGCTTGAATATCATATGAACGCTTTCAATCATCTCATCTCTTATGACCCAGACCCTTGAATAAGCATCGCCATCTTCTCTTACGGGGACATCCCAGTCCACCTTATCATAAGCGGCATATGGCTCGACCTTTCTGACATCGTACGGCATCCCTGTAGCTCTCAGTGTTTGTCCGGTTGCGCCCCACTGTTTTGCTTGTTCCTGGGTTAATTGACCGATGCTTCTTGCCCTTTCATAGAATAAACGGTTATTAAAAAAGGTCGAATCGTAATCCGGCACACAGGCGCCTATGGAATGGAGGGTGTTTACAATTTTATCCTTAAATCCCGGTGGGAAATCTCGTCTGACACCGCCAGGCCAAATGTAGATATGATAGACTCTGCCGCCGGTAAGCTCCTCAAACAAATCCAGAATAAGATCTCGATGGTACATCGCCCATTGAGCCACGGTATCAAAGCCGAGCATATTTGCATAAGCCCACAGGCCAAATAGATGTGAGCCCACCCGGGCAAGCTCAAGATATATACTTCTTACGAAATGAGCCCTTTCCGGTACTTCTATCTGGGCGAGCTTTTCGACCGCCATCGCATATACCATTTCCATTGAATCGGGCTCTACTACATTTATCCTGCAAACCATCGGGAAATTCTGTATCCAGGTTCTGTACTCCATAAGTTTTTCAAAACCCCGATGGAGATAGCCAGGATTGGCCGCAGCTTCCAGAATACGGTCGCCCTCGACTTTGAGCGTGATGCTGAAATTTCCTACCATTCCCAAATGCTGGGGACCGAAATATAATTCTAATTCTCTCATTTCTCCTCAATCTCAACAGGAGGGATATTATCAAAGAGGTCGTTGACATATTTTCTGGTATCAAAATCTTTTCTAAAAGGTGGAATTTCATACTTACGTTCCAGCAAAAGCGGCGTCAGTCTTGGATGTTCCTCAAATTTTATTCCGAAAAGCTCGTGTATTTCACGCTCGTAGGGTTCGGCATTCGGGTATATGCCAATGGCCGTCTGGAAATTGGGATCTTCTCTTGATATCCTGGTTTTTAAGATTATGTGCAGGTCCTTACCTTCAAAATCCCGACCTTGCATATAGCAGGTGAGGATATAGCATAGTTCGAACTCGTTATCTTCTATGTAGTCTACGGCCGAAATAAGCGCTAAATGTTCAAAACCGGCGTCTTTAAGAAATCTTAAAATAGCAAGGATACTGCAGTTTTCAGCGGTTACGGTTATTCTGCCGTCTTCAGGAATAGCTATCCGTATATCTTTAAAAGTTGCTTCGAGTTTTCGTCTTAATGAATTATTCACTGTTCATTCCCTTGGGATTCATCGCTTACCAGAAATAAAGGCGGCCACTCAAGTTCGCCCAAAACCAGCTCTTGATTTCTTCTGTAAGAGTTGTAATTTTCTCTGTACCTTATATAGCCGTTTGCCATGTCCTTATCAATCAGCGTCCAAAGGTGAGTAGAACCAAAACCTACGGTATATTTGGGTTCTGGCATCTGTTCGTAGGTCCTTATAATAGCCCTTAAGGTTTTTACCGAGACATATCCTGTAATTAGAAATAGATTTGCCTGCCTTGGCGTGGCTACGGGGATTACCCCGAACCGCTCGGCGTCCCAGCGTGCGGTTATAACAGGCGGGACCTCAATTATTCCACAGCCGGTGCAAAAATATATCGCGTGTAAGGAGTACTTATTTGCCATTTTAGCAGGGGCTTTAATCCACTTTGTAATCTGGTTTCTATCCAACTTTCAACTCCTTATGACCAAAGTCATAATCAGACCTAAAAAAGCCAGCAGTGTCGGCCACTTCCATAAGTACCTAATTGCCTGTTCAATTTTAAACCTTGGAAAGACAGCATTTATACATAAACCAAGCACGAAAACCACTAACATCTTGACAAAGAAAATAGCTGGATTAGCTGCACCTCCCAGAAATAAATTTACGAAAAGAGCGATACTGATAAACAGAACAAAAGCATGTTCAATAGTAGCTATGGCCAGATATTTGCCGCCGTATTCGGCCATCGGACCGGAAGAGATTTCCTGCGGCGCTGAGCTCACATCAAACGGTCTGATCCCAAGTATCGCAGGCAAGATGAGAAAATAAGAAAGGCCTGATAAAAATAGTGGCCAAGAAGTAATAGACCAGCCTGTGTTATCTTGAGCATTTACCACTTCCACTATAGAGATGGTTTTGTAACAGGTCATTACTGCCAGCAGTACAAGAAGCAAAGGCACCTCGTATCCCAAACTCAAAATTAGTTTGCGAGAGATTCCAATACTAATATTGGGATTAGCTCCCTGACCTCCCGATAGCGCAAGACCTAAAGGTGCAAGCAACATAATGTAGAGAATTACTAATAAACCACCTGAACCAGCCAAAGGGCAAATTTGGCCAAAAGGCAGAAATAAAACCACCACAATAGAGCCAGCTAAAGAAAGGATTATCCCTAAGTCAAACATACGGCCGTGTGATACGCTTTTTTGGTAGAATAATCTAATCATATCGATGACCGGTTGAACGAGAGGAGGGCCATAACGCCAGTGGATTCTGGCCATAATCTTTCTGGCTAAACCTAAAAAGAATATTCCTACTACCAGGGCTAAAATGGGAGAAAAAATTATGTGGATAATTTTTGTTACCATATTTTCCATCTCGTCTGGACGAAAATTAACAACGCTAGGAATAATATAATATACATTACATAGTAACCCACATCTCCGCTGTATATGTGTCTAACACTGCCGGCAAGGCTTCGCACCGATGAAGCAATCCAATAATAAAACTCATCTATTACGTCTCTCAAGAAAGGTTTTATCATTCTATACAACGGATTGTAGAATTCGACTGTATAATGATATTTATCCGCCGGCGTATATGCTCCGGCTGCGTAACTATCATCCTGAGCAACCGGTACCGATTTTGCGCCAAAACGAAAGAGTAGCCAGAATAAAACAGCCGCCACTAACACGGCAGAGAAAATGTTTATTGTATTTAATGTTCCACTTTCTGAGGTGATCCCCCATAGAGTTATATTTAACGATTCAAAACCAAAAGAAGTGCCAATCGTATCGATAACCTTAAGGGGGATACCAGGAAGGATACCGAAGACAAGAATCGCAAGCGATAAAACTATTATAGGCAACTGCATGCTTAAAGGGGATTTCTCTACGTCTCTATATTTTTCAGGAAGCTGTCCAAGAAACATGTTATGCAGGAACTTATAAACCGAGAGAATGGTTCCCCACGTTCCTATCAATGCAGCAAAGGCTAAAAAGGGATAACCTTCAACAATTAATGTTTTATATATCAGCCATTTGGAAACAAATCCATTGGTTAAGGGCACCCCTATTAATCCGCAAATACCCAAAAGTCCCCCGATAAAAGCGACAGGCATCTTTTTGATTAAACCGCCCAGCGAATTTAGGTCTCTTTCGCCGCTGGTTCTATACTGTACCGCCGCCACACTCATAAAAAGAAGTACTATATATATGGCATGATTAAGGGTATGGAAAATTCCTCCAGCCAGGCCCAGACTCGTTCCAAAGGCAATCCCTAAAATCATATATCCACCCTGGCCGATCCCATGCCATGCCAAAAGCTGTTTGGCATCATTTTGCAGCATAGCGATAAAAGTAGGAATCACTATGGTAATGGCTCCCAACCATGCGAGGATGTAATTGAATTTGAGTATTCCTGACCCGCAGTTGAGGGTGCTGACCGCCCCTACTATCACATACATAATAAGAACAAAACCATATATGCCCATTCGGGTCAGCATACCCGAAAGCACCGCGGTAAACGGAGACGGAGCCTCTGCGTAAGAATCAGGAAGCCAGGTATGCAGAGGCATAACAGCGTTTTTAATCCCGAAGGCAATACTGAAGACAATTAAGATAAATAAAATATACCCGGAGTCGGCAGAAGCTAAAGAAGTGGAAATCTCCGAGATATTCAAGGTTGCATATCTTGTGTAAAGCGACAGCATGCCAATGAGCAGGCTCATTGAACCGACAATCGACATAATGATATATTTCATCGCCGCAGCCAGGGCGGGGCCTCGATTATAGCTTATAAGCAGGAATGTGGACCAGCTCATTATTTCCCAGAAGATGAAAAGGGAAACTAAATCGCCGGAGAAGACAATTCCGAGCATGGCGGCATTAACAACAAGCAGCATCAAATAATAAAAGTCAGTACGTTCTCTGTCCTTCATATAGCTTAAGGAAAAAATGACGGAAAGCATCCCTAAACTCGATATGGCGATAGCGAAGAACCAGGAAAACATATTCAATCTCAAGACAAGATTGAGACCGAGAAATCCCCAATAGTATGTCCTTTCCATAGACCTGCCGTACAGGCAGGCGACCAAAACTACCAGGGCCAGAGAAACAGCAACAGCAAGAAAATGTCTGATCTTGCCAAAGAGCTTTCCACCAAGATAAGTGAGTAGTGCTCCACCAAAGGCGATTATAAGTAGCAGTTCCAAACTCATCCTAAAACGCTCCTGATATAGTCGAGTCTGTTAAGAAGCTCTATAGCGGCCGAATTTAGAACATCGGTTACCAGTTTTGGGTATATTCCCACAACTACGATCAGTACCACGAAGATAAACATAGGTATCAAGGCAGTCACAGGGGCCTCTTTCTTTCCCGGATTGGGCATATCTGCCTTGAAATATAGAACCTGGACGACACGGAAGAAATATGCCCCTTCAATTACCGTACCTAACAGGGCAAGGCCTAAAGCGGCAAAAAGAAAAGTTTCTTTAGTAGCCAGGGCAGCTCGAACAATTAAGAATTTGCTGGGAAAACCTATAAAGGGCGGCAGCCCTACAAGTGAAAATGCACCGACAGTAAAGGCCAAGCAGGTAAGTGGCATCTTCTTACCCATTCCCTCCAGGGCCGAAATTTCCATCGAACCGGTTTGGTAAATCATATATCCTGCCGCCAAAAACAGCAGTGCCTTACTCAGAGTATGGCTTACCAGTTGGAATAAACCGCCAGTTACACCATAAGAAGTGGCTATAGCCAAAGCGAACAGGATTAAGCCTATTTGGCCTATGCTGGAATAGGCCAGCATTCTCTTTATGTTGTTCTGACTAAAAGCGCACATCTCGCCGATTAGAAGAGTCAGGATTCCTAAAAATGCCAGGAACAGGAAAATACTTGAAGCGCCGAATATGGTAAATATTATCCTGGCCACAGCATAAAGGCCCACCTCGATGGCTATGCCGGATAAAATCGCACTTATAGATGATGGCGCTGACGAATGAGCATCAGGCAGCCAGGCGTTCAATGGAAATATAGCTGCCTCCACTCCCAATCCGGTAATGAGTAAAACCATCGGGACAAACAAGGATACCGGACTGACCGAGGTAATCTTTTCAGCAATATCAGCCATATTAAGCGTGCCGAATTGACCGTAAAGTAAGCCTATTCCTATAAGCAGAAGGCTTGAGCCAACAGCACCTTGAATCAGGTACTTCACCGCTGACTCGATTCCGCTCTTTTCTCTCAAGTAAGCGACGAGGGCATAAGACGAAATGCAGAGAATCTCAAAGAAAACAAAAAGGTTGAATATATCTCCCGTAAGAACAACACCTGTAGCTCCAGTAAGCAGTAACAGGTAGAGCATGTGATACTTTTCTGTAGCACCTTCCTTTATGTAATTCAGCGCATAGATGGAAACCAGAAGACCTACTAAAGCAATGATGGCGGAAAACAGAACACCCACCGGACCGGCTACCAGATTAATGCAGAAAGGAGGCTGCCAGCCGCCGATAGAGACGATTACAGGATTTTCCAATACTTTGGGAAGTAACAGCAGGGAAACAACAAGGTTAAACCCAAGTGCTGCCGGCGGAATGTATTTGGCCGCATCTTTCCAAAAAAGAGCAAACAAAGGAATGGCAAAAACCAGACCTAAAGGTACTGCAATAAGAAGTACAGGGTTTACCATCTTTGCTCCCTTATTTTACGAAGGTTGAGTGTTCCATAATGCTGATACAATCTGATAGCCAACGAAAGGGCCAATGCCAGGACTGCTACGCCAATCACGATAGCTGTCAGAACCAGTGCCTGCGGCACCGGGTCAACCATAAGCTCAGGGTCTATCCCTGACCTGGAAAAAATTGGGGCAGTTCCTTTTGTGATGTAGCCAACCGAGATAAGGAACAAGTTTACCCCTGTATCCAAAACACCAAGACCAACGATGACTTTAATAAGATTATGTTTAACCAGGACGATATAAAGCCCAATCAGTATGAGTCCAAAGGCCCCGATATAATAAATGTAGTTATTTAAAAAACTCATTATGTCATCAACTTTCCTCGATCAGATTGTCAATAATACCGGCTAACTCTGAACCTACTTTAAATCCAATTGCAATATAAATAATGGGTATAATTCCGGCACTGAAGAGTGTGTTAGCTGTTCCCTTAGGCAAAAAGTTTAAGAGGAAATAGCCGCCAGAAACTAAACCAAGCAGGCCTATTATTACAAACACCAGACCTCCTAATGACTCTGTAAGTTTAGATGCTTTCTGGCTGATTCTCCTCTCCCGGCAGCCCAGATAAATTAAAAGAAAGCCGGAGGCAATGATCGCTCCTCCCTGAAAACCTCCTCCGGGGGTGAGGTGGCCGTGGATAAAAACATAAGTGCCGAAGACAAGAATAAGTGGAAACAAAATCCTGCATCCGGTTGAGAGTATCAGACTGGCTGGTTCTGTTTTTCCCGTTTTTTCTTTTCCGCCGGCTGTTAACACAGCACCTAAACCGATTGCAGCAATGAATAAAACCGTAACCTCGCCTAAAGTATCGAAGCCGCGATAACTTACCACCACCGAGGTAACTATATTGACAGCGCCGGTTTCTTCTACGCCTTCGTTAATATAATGCCTGCCTACTTTTGTCTTAGGCACGCCGAAGGGAATCTTTGCCAGCGACAGGCTGATTCCCACGGCCACTATTATTAGTAAAAGGATAGCAACTATCCTTCTCATTCTTCGTACCTTTCTGTCCGTCTAATGGCAATAATAAAGATTGCAGCAGTTAAAGCAGCGCCAATAGCAGCCTCAGCCATCGCCACATCGGGGGCGGCAAGAAAGTAGAAAAGTATTGCAGCAATCAAACTTACCAAAGCTGCGGCAATTACCGCGCTAATTAAGTCTCTGAAAACAGAGGCTGCAACAGCTCCGACGAGCATTAAAACTACTAACAATGACACGATACAAATCATTCCTTTTCCTCGAATTCGGTAAACTCAATGGCTTTATCCACAACGCTTCTATCACACAAAGAAACGCCGCTTTTACGAGATGCCCGTCCTAAGGCGTGGTTAGAAATAGGATTGGTAATAAGAATAAACAACGCGATAACCAACGCCTTCGACGACCATTCGGGCTGCATTATCCCAACGCCGACGATAGTCAGGAAAGCTCCCAAAGTTGTGCACTTTGTTCCTGCCTGGAGTCGGTTGTAGACATCGGGCAGCCTTAATACTCCTAAACTTCCCAATAAGAGAAATAATGTTCCAATTCCTGTAATGATAGTCCCTATAACCTGCATTTAGATTCCCTTCTCCAAAAATCGTGCAACAGCTACTGAACCGATAAAAGTTAGGACTGCGTAAACTAAGGCAACATCCAAATAAACACATCTTTCAAAAATAGAGGCCAAAAAGACAAGTAAAGCAGTGGTAATAGTAGCTATGGTATCCACCGCTACCGCTCGGTCTGGGGCGGTGGGACCTTTGAGCATACGTAAGAGGCACAGGAGAATCGCCAGTCCTATGATCATAAGAAAGATAATTTCACTCATTTAAGATACTCACATCTATTAATTTATTTGTATATACAAATAAAACGATAGATATAACCAAAAAATTTATTTCCCTTTAATCATTTCCACGATTTTTCTTACATGCGCATCAATTACTCTGTAGCAAATCTTTGTCCCTTCTTTCCTGCCTTTAATGATATCCGCATTTTTCAATATCCTGAGATGCTGCGAAATCGTAGATTGAGGCAGTTTCAATACCTTTTGAATATGGGTAACGTTGCATTCATCCTTGAGAAGGCCGGCCACCATCTTTAATCGCGCTGGATGAGCCAGGGCCTTTAATTTTTCACTGACCTTCTCGTAATTTACTGCCACTGTCGAACCTTAATCTTCCGCTTCTTGATAAAAAATTATCAGCTATTATCCACCCATGAGTTACCTAAATCTTTCTCTGATGAACTTCATTATTAGAACTCATATTTTACCCTAAAACAGTATGCGTTATCTTCTCTATGATTAGCGACGTTGCCCAGGTTTACGTAACCTGCGCTTATAGTCGTATTGTCATTGAGTATATAACCAAGACATAGCGTCCACCAGTCATTCTCTGCCTTGACAAGATGTTTGCCGCCTGTCGAGAATTGATCGAGCAAATCCGGCTTTTGACGATATTCGGCACAAAACAATAGTTGATCCGTTAAAAATGTGACGATACTGCCCTCAAAGGTTGTGCGTCTTTCACCAGCAAATCCAAAAAGGCCGGTATGAATTGCGTCGCTGTTGCGAACCCCTGCAGAGAGAATAACTGGTCGAGGAAGCAGATTCTCTATTGTCTTGCTTGCCATAGCGGTAAACTCAATACCACGGCTATGGTCCGAACCAAGGGTATCAAGGAGTCCTCCAAGGTCATCATCAAGCTTTGTCTGGCCTTCATTCCATTTGAAGTGTGTACCAAGGGTTATTGCCGGCAACCAGGAACAATCCAAACTTCCTTCTTCAACTACCATTGCACGCAGATTAAGATTGTGCAGACCCAGATGTTGGCTAACACTTGCCCCCGCGGTGGTTTTGACATCATCAGGCCAATCTCCCAAACCAAATCGCTCATACGCATAACCAATCTCGTATTTGCCCAGAATGTTTTCGGTAACGGTAAAAGACTGCAAATTTTTCTCCCGACCAAAAAGAGTAAACGCCGATACGCTGGGTTTGCCAAAAACTTGCTCATTTTTTGCAGGATTTGCCAGATAGGCTGTGCTCGTAACTCCCAATCCGCTGTTACCTTCAATACTGGTGGACGGCAGGGGCGGAGCAGGTAACACGCTGTTTGCCAACATCAGTACAAGGGCCATAGATACAACTGAAGTTTCTCTTTTCATAGATTTCATCCTTTCCTTCCTTAATCTAAAATAAAATTTACCGGCTTACAATTTTTAGTTACCGATTACCCATAAAACTTCTGATTACTTTCTCAGTTTATGTGAATATCACTCTTAAATATTTCTCAAATCTGTGGCCTATCATATTTGTTGCTTCATCGATATCTTCGGTCTTTACGTTTATCCAGTGGATGAGAAGTTTATCGCCGATAACATCCAGAGTAAACGTGCCGGGAGTTAAGGTGATGGAATTGGCTAAAATCATCTTTGCGATGTCAGATTTAAGGCAGGTTTTTATAACCACAATGCCTGGTTTAATGGGCATTTTGGGGTGGATAACCCGGTAGGCAACATCAAAATTTGCCTTTATTATTTCCCAAAAAAGTACGATTAAATAGACAAGCAAAAATAAAATTTTCTTCAAGCTTAATGATGGCAGGCCTAATTTAGAGTAAATGTGTGCTCCAAAGAGCGAAATAATCAGACAAAACACACCTCCGCAAATGAGCTCTGCCCGGTTTAATTTCGAGCTCAAAGCCACCCACAAAACAAAGGTAACTACCAAGAGCCAGACAAAAGCTTTTGTCTTCTCAAGTGCTGGGTAGATAAGCTGTTGCATTTATAAATCCGGATTTTAGACTATATATTTGTGTACACTTTCACAATAAGAAACCGCATTTTCCATCTTATCGTTGGTTTTGTCAATAGTTTTTTTGAAACTATTTAAATATCTGAATATTCGAATATCAGAATGGGGATAACAGGGTACATCGTACCCCCTCAGGTAAAGCTCATCCAGGGTTATGCAATTCTGGCCCGGCCAGTCTGAAATCAACAGCGGCAATTCGGCAAGCTCTCTCTTAGTTTGATGCTTCCCCTTTGTTCTTATTAGTCAACTCGTCCAATAGGGCAACATACCTGGCTTTGGGTTGCAGTCCTACTAGGCGGTTTATCTCTTTGCCGTTGTTGATAATCAAGACTGTTGGAATTGCGTTCACACTGTATATTTGTGCTATTGTGGGAGCACGGTCAACGTCTACCTTGCACACAGTGACTCTACCAGCGTACTTATCAGCAAGTGATGATATGGTCGGAGCCAAAAGCCGGCAGGGAGGACAGCGGTTAGAGAATAAGTCCACCAGATAAATCCCGCGTTTATCGAGCACTTGGGTTTTGAAGTCCGCCTCGCTGTCGATGTGGACAATGTTCGAACTTTCCGCCATCTGTGTAAGTTTTGGCGAAATCACCGACATCAGTAAAGCTCCCATTACCGCCCCATAAATCGCGCCGCGGTATGGATTTGCCGTCAATGGACAGGTGCCGGACGAACACTTACTGAAATAACCCAAACTGGCGCCGATTGCCCCTCCAATCAACACTCCCAAAAGTAACATTTTGCCAGTCATAACTTAATTTTTTCCTTACAACCTTCGCAGGAACCTGCTGGACAACGTCTGCTCAACATCATCGCTAAGCTTATTTGATATCAGAATATTTGAATCTACCCAACGATGCAAGGGATAAATTTTGACTCGTAGATTTAGATAACAACGGTTGCAAAACTCATCCATATGTGGTAAAAATAGAATATGCACAATAGAACACAAAACGAGGCCCAAAACGTTATTTTGGATTCCATAAGTGAAGGTGTTTTCACCGTAGATTTAGACTGGCGGATCACTTCTTTTAACCGGGCAGCAGAAGAAATTACCGGTATCGGACGTCAAGAGGCTGTTGGCAAATACTGCAGGGACGTTCTGCGAGCAGATGTTTGCGAAACTGGCTGTACATTGGCAGCAACGATGCAAACCGGCAAACCCATAATGAATAAAGCTGTGCACATTATCGATGCCGAAGGCAGGAGAAGGGCAATAGCCATATCAACAGCTCTGTTAAAAGATACTAAGGGTAATGTTATTGGAGGAGTTGAGACGTTTCGTGATACCAGTGCGATTGAACAACTCCGCAAAGAAATTGAAGGCAGATATTCCTGTGAGGATATAATCAGCCAAAGCCATAAAATGCAGAACCTCTTTGCCATTCTGCCGAACATCGCTGAAAGTAACACGACAATTTTAATTGAAGGCCAAAGTGGTACAGGCAAAGAACTTTTTGCAAGAGCCATTCATAATATGAGTTTTCGCAAGGATAAACCTTTCGTTGCGGTGAATTGTGGTGCCCTGCCTGATACACTTCTGGAGTCCGAGCTTTTTGGTTATAAAGCTGGTGCATTTACAGATGCAAAAAAGGACAAGCCTGGCCGGTTTGCCTTGGCTCAAGGTGGGACGATTTTTTTAGATGAGATTGGTGATGTTCCTGTTTCCGTGCAGGTTAAACTTCTGCGCGTTTTGCAGGACAAGACTTATGAGCCTGTTGGTGGTATTTCACCTGTTAAGGCTGATGTGCGTATCATTACAGCTACCAATAAAAAGCTCGATGAGCTTGTCAAAAAAGGCAAGTTCAGAGACGATTTGTATTACAGAATCAATGTGATGAAATTAGAATTGCCCCCGTTGCGGGACAGGAAAGAAGACATCCCGCTGTTAGTAGATCATTTTATCAGCAGATTCAACCGGCTGAATAACAAGAATATCTGCTGTGTTACAAATGAGGTGACAGCGGCTTTGTTGGCTTATGACTTTCCCGGCAATGTTCGTGAGCTTGAGAATATTATTGAACATTGCTTTGTTTTATGTGAAGGTGAGATAATAGAAGTAAAACATTTGCCTGCATCGGTTCGCCCGGACTTGAAAAAGGAAAATGCAAAGAATAGTGAACCTGCAACCATTAAGCAGATGGAGATTATTCTGATAACTCAGGCTTTAAAACGAAACAAGGGCAATAAAACAGCGGCGGCCAAACAGCTCGGAATAGATAAAAGCACGTTATTCCGCAAGATGAAGGCATTCGATATAAATGGTTCTGATTGACAATTTGGCAAGGTTTGTGGCAATTTGCAATACCAGCATATGCCTAAGCGTTGCAATATGCAATATGTAATTCTGTTTTTGCACCAATAATAAATACCTCTTGTTTTTTATAACCCTTTCCACAATTTAGACTTAGGCAAATCTTTTTTTCTTTCTGACTTTCTGGCATATCACTTGCAAAAGGTATCTTTGAAAGGCTTATTTTATGAAAGTAGCGATACCAGTATATGGTGATTATGTTTCAAATGTGTTCGATTTTGCCCACAGGCTTTTGGTGGTGGATATCGAAGACGGCAGAGAAACACAGCGCCGCGAGGTTGAATTAGAGAGCCGATTGCTGCCGCAGCGTGCAGGTCAGTTAAAAACTCTCGGGGTAGATGTACTTGTCTGTGGAGCGGTTTCGCGGTTGCTTGCAAACATGGTTATGCAATCAGGAATTGAGGTTCTGCCCTTTGTAACCGGACGTGTTGATGACATACTTGGTGCATATATGACCGGACAATTAGTAAGACCGGAGTTCAGTATGCCTGGCTGCTGGCCGGGTGCACGAAGAGGCTTTGGACGGCGGCGAGGTTGTCAATGGCGAGGCGGAAGACGATAAAAAACAGATATTTGCCAGGCTGCTGTTCAGGGAGGTTTTGTGTAACCGAGGGGGACGGAGTTTAAGCAGCGCAAAGAAAGGAAGAAAAAATGAAAATAGCAATAACAGCGCAGGGAAAAGAGCTTTCGAGCGAAATTGACCTCAGATTCGGACGGGCGAAATGGCTTATTGTTGTTGATACCGAATCAGGTGATTTCCAAGCACACGATAATGCAGTCAATTTGAACATTGCTCAGGGAGCAGGTATTCAAACAGGGCAGAATATAGCGAATCTCGGTGTCGAAGCGATGATAACCGGCAACGTAGGCCCGAATGCTTTTAAGACACTCAATGCAGCCGATATAAAGATATTTCTCGCTGAAAAACAAACTGTTGCCGAAGCGATAGACGCATTTAAGGCAGGCAAACTAAAAAAAGTAGATCAGGCCAATGTTGAAGGACATTGGATTTAGAATTTAGGGCTTAAGGAAGTTTACGAAATTATGAAGATTTTTTTAGATTGTATTCCTTGTTTTGTTCGCCAAGCACTTGATTCGGCAAAATTAGCCACCGATGATGAGCAAATTCATGAACAGGTAGTGCGGGAAGTTCTTCGCCTGGCGGCTGATTTGGATATGAGCCAGTCTCCGCCTGCGATTGGCCAGCAAATACATCGATTGATTCGAAAATTGGTTGGTCATAATGATCCATACCACGGAATAAAAAGGCAGTTTAACAATCTGGCTTTAAAATTGTATTCCGGGCTGAGAAAACAAGTCGTAAGCTCTGATGATCGGCTTGAAACAGCTGTACGCTTAGCTATAGCAGGCAATATCATCGACTTTGGCGTAAAAACTTCATTAACCGAGTCGGACCTTGAAGAAACAATTGCTCAGTCTCTAAATGATCATTTCAATAACAACCAGATACAGGAATTCGAGGATGTAGTGAGCCGAGCAGAGAAAATCCTTTATTTGGCTGATAACGCCGGAGAGGTTGTTTTTGACCGTTTGTTGATTGAACAGCTACCCTGTGAAAAAATCACCGTGGTTGTCAAGGGTGCGCCTGTCATAAATGATGCAACAATGGAAGATGCCATAATTGCCGGTTTGCCTAAGATTGTGGAAGTAATTGATAACGCCTCAGACGCACCAGGTACAATTTTGGAAACATGTTCGCAAACTTTCAGGGATCGTTTTGAAGATGCTGATTTAATTATAGCGAAGGGACAGGGCAATTACGAAACCCTCAGCGACGTGGGTAAGAATATATTTTTCGTACTAAAGGCAAAGTGCCCTGTCATTGCAAGAGATATTGGCTGTGAAGTCGGCGAGATGATTTTGCAGAAAAGTAATTCATTCAAAAGCATTGATAATCTTATTAAGGAGGCAGAATAATGCCGGGTTTTGACGGTACAGGCCCGTTAGGTCAAGGGCCAATGACAGGTAGAGGTCAGGGGTTCTGCGTTTTGACAACTTCAAAAGAAAACTCCGGTCAGATAAAAGGTGTTACGGGATTGCGAGGTGTGCCCGTTGGACAGGTAAATGGAAATTATGAAAATTCTGAAAAGGAGGTGATTAACATGCCATTTGGTAATGGTACAGGTCCAGCCGGTATGGGGCCGATGACTGGAAGAGCCGCTGGTTTTTGTGCGGGGTATCCGGTGCCTGGGTATATGAACCCTGCTGTGAGTGGAACCGGTTTTTACGGTGCCGGTATGCCGGCAGTCGGACCATATGGTGCTTATGGAACACCTTATGGCGGCTGGGCTAATCCGTGGCTTCGCAGAGGTTTTGGTTTGGGCCGGGGTTTCGGTCGAGGCCGGGGCAGAGGCCGCGGTAGAGGCAG
>SMTZ1_10006438_pt1 | contig 15492 bp, 10 predicted proteins | sample DeeMarSWOR136_30_FD_25667 | JGI IMG/M metagenome (IMG submission 25667)
CCCCTGGCTCTGGCAGTGACCTCTGGGTGCTCAAACTTGATGGTAACGGTATTATCTCCTGGCAGAAGACGTACGGTGGGTCTCACTATTGGGATTATGCGTGGTCCATTCAAGAAACCTCAGAGGGGGGATATATTGCTGCAGGTGAAGTTAGTAAAAATTTTTCAGTGCTGAAGTTGGACAGTGATGGAAATCCCACCTGGTGGCGTAATATCCTCAGACACGGGACTGCATATTCCATCAAGGAGACCTCAGATGGGGAGTATATTGCAGCGGGTGAGACTTCATATCTTGGTGATGATGGTCATTTTAAAGCCTGGGGACTTATACTTAAACTTGATGCTAGTGGAACTTTCCTTTGGCAGAAGCGCTACGGAGGAGAAAGTAGTGGAGACACTTTGAAATCCATCCAGCAGACTTCTGACGGGGGATATATCGCGTCGGGTTATACCAAATCCTTTGCTACTTACGATGATAATGATCCATGGGTGTTAAAACTTGATAGCGAAGGGAAAATTCCCGATTGCGCTGTTATTACTGACACAAATAGCTCTATCTACACACCCTCTCTTTCTGTTGCAGATACAACTGTTACCTTTCAACCAGCCTCTATTACTATCGACGATGTAAGCATCACTCCTCAGGATAGCTCAGCCGAGACATCGATTATTTGTTGTTATGACAGCAGTGATTTAGATGGAGATGGGATTGGAAATAGCTGTGACAACTGTCCTGAAGCATATAATCCTGAGCAGGGAGATTACGATAATGATGGGATAGGTGATGTCTGTAGTCTAGATGATGATAGTGATACAGTATTGGATATAGATGATAACTGCCCATTTGTAGGAAATCCAGGTCAGGAAGATGGAGATGAAGACGGGGTTGGTGATGTGTGTGACACTTGTCCTGAAGATTATAACCCAGGCCAGGAAAATAATGACCACGATAGCGTAGGGGATGTCTGTGACCCCGATGATGATAACGACGGTATACCTGATGAACTAGAAGGAGATGGTGATCTCGATGAGGATGGCATAGCTAACTGGTTTGACACAGATAGTGATGGAGATGGGATTGAGGATAGCGAAGAGGCTGGAGATGACCCCAATAATCCACGAGATACCGATGGAGATGGTATACCTGATTACTTAGATGAAGACAGTGATGGTGATGCAATTCCAGATAATAGTGATAACTGTCGATGTATCTACAATGCCAATCAGGAAGATGGAGATGAAGACGGCATAGGGGATGCCTGCGATAACTGCCCTGATGTTGCCAATCCAGACCAAGCTGACTCTGATGGTGATGGTATAGGGGATGTGTGTGATCTATCTTCTTTCAAGTTCGATTTTTACGGTGGTGATACAAATTATACGCAGGGAACTTTTGAAGATCCAGTCGAGATCGTTCTATGCGGGTCTGAGACTGTTATGGTAGATATCTGGCTGGTCAATTGGCCCGACACTAGGCCAAATTTGTGTGGTGTTGACTACTATTTCACATGGGATGCAGAATCATTGGATGTGGTAGACATTACGTGTAATAATCTTAAGCCGACAGGGCAGTGGACTGATGAGTACCATCATGATCAAGGTAGTGGCACCTACAAGCTGGGAGTTGCCAATTTTGATTTTGGAGTGGGAGTTTCTGGGCCAGATGTTTTGCTCCATACAGTTACGTTGCAATGTAAAACTGCTCCCAGCGATGATTGGATTAAAACGTTTCTTGGTGATGATGGACTTGTTGTAGACTGTGAAGGTGGTGTCTACCATGATGTAGCTGATGCTGACGGTATTATCAACCAAATTGTTCCTGTGGACTCTGATGCAGATGGCATCTATGATCATTTAGACAACTGTCCTGAAATACCCAATGGCCCCCTTCTGGGCACCTGCACCTGGTTTGACATGGAAACCTGTACTGTACATAGCGCTTGTGAGCCTGACGGTTTCTGCAGCATGAATCAAGAAGATACCGATAGTGATGGGATAGGAGATGTGTGTGATGAGTGTATAGATACAGATAAGGACGGCTATGGCGATCCTGGGTTTCCCAATAACGGTTGTCAAGAAGCTCTCCAAATGACCCAAAATATCAATATTACTAATGCCTTTCTTGCTGATAACATTTATGACAACTGTCCTGCAACACCAAATGGCCCGCTTCTTGGCACCTGTGTAAAGGAACTAGGTAGTGTATTGACAGGTACTGGCGTTACCTGCACAATTAGTGGAGGCGAGTGTGGAAGTGGTGAGACCTGTCAAATGGAGCAAGAGGATTATAATGGGAACGGTATAGGAGATGTGTGTGAGTGCTATGCTGATTTCGATGGAGATGGGAAAGTCTATCCCAGTGATGCAATGGTATTGCTTATGGAATGGAAGAGAAAAGATTGCAGTGGAGAAACCCCTTGTCAAGCTGACATAGACGGAGACGGGAAGGTCTATCCAGGTGATGCAATGGTTCTGCTTATGGAATGGAAAAAGAAAGACTGCCCAGTTCTTCCATGAGATAATAGAGGGGTAGATTTGTTTCAGGTGTTACTTTTCTATTTCATTTAGCCCCTTGGCAGCAATGCTGAGGGGCTATAATTTTACCTTTGAATTAACAGACCTCTCTGAATTACCACATGCCCTACATCTTGTGATTTCAATTTACCCTTAAAAAGTTTGAACTACTATTAACCCCAACAATTGAAAGGCCAAAATTATTGACGTTACAATATCAAGTCTAAACTAAGACTTTTCTTAAGGATATTGGATGTTAATTGTTATCTCTTTCAACCCCTCACTGAAACTAAATAGCGCATCTTTAAACTTAGGCATCTTTTTGGGATTATTGGAAACACCGGATCCTTCCTTTGGTCTTCCATACCAATATCTATCCACGTCACCTTGGCCATCTTCATCGTGCACAACACATACTGTATAACTACCCTTCGGAATAGTCTTGAAAATCACAATAACACTTTTGTTTTTGATTTCTTCAATTGTGTAACGCATTGCTTTTTTGAACTTTATAGGAAAACCATTTGGGGAATCATACAACCCAACAAGAGCTTTTCCTTTATTATTACGAAAGCCGTGTACTTTGACAATTAATGTTCCATCATTTTGGGTGTATGCATCGGTTACACCAAGAAAAAATAAAAATATAATAACAATGTTTATAATATTTCTTATCTTTATCATGTATGCCTCCATATAAGATTAGGCTATTTCAGGCTTTCAAAATTACAATTCCTCATTTACCCACTATTACTGCGATTTCGGTAGATTATCCATTTTATAAGAAGTATTTTTGTTGAGAAAAGTATAGGAGAGTTCCTCCTATGTGTCAACCAAAAGGTGATCGTAAGATATGCAACTGCACTTGATGCAACATTGTGGAGTTTTTACTAAGGGCTTAAAAGGTGCAGATAAGCGATACAAGAATGGCAGGGTCAGAATTGGTTCTGTCTTTTTCTTCAATACATCTACATCTCGTGTCTCCATTTGTTCACTAAAAGTTGATACTGCTATCTATACATAGAAAACAAAGAGCCAAAATTACCTACGTTGCTAGAGCAAGTATAAACTGTAAAAATTATCCCAGTCTTGAGATTAAATCCCTTTATTATTACTCGGAGCATAAAATAGTTTACATGTCATTGCGAGGAGCATAGCGACAAAGCAATCCTAACACACGACCATAAAATGAGATTGCTTCACTTCGTTCGCAATGACGTTTAGTCTTTATGTAAACTATTTATTGACCCTATTAATAATAACATAGCTCGTAATAGAACATACTGCTCTCAGCCTGATTCCCTTGCTCCCTATTTCCTTATTGATGCAGCTGATAAGAATTACCTTTAGATCTATAGTAAAATAGTTTCCCCTTGCTATTCTTGATCTCATCCTCACGGAGGATAGTGGTACTTATCAAATCTTTTAAACTATCAGGATACTTCCCCTTTTCCCAAAAATAAATGTTCAAAGCATTCTTGATTTTTAGTAATCGATTGTGCTCTAGGTAGCCCTGAGCAAGAAAATGAGAGTGGAGATTATTTGAAAACAGTTCAAAATTGCTCTTCAAATCAGGTGGTGATAAAAACATGAGCACACCTATAAGGAGAAATAAAATAGCATAACTCACAATAATCGGCGCACGTTCTTCTACTTTAAATAAACCTTTTTTAACTCCAATATTTATAGACTTTTCTTTAAGTTTTACTTCAATATAGCCAGCCTCTAAAAGCTCAGCTAACGATTTTAAGGTAGTACACTTACCGAGTATAGATGCATCCACTATATCTTGGACATTTTTTTGTCCATCTACTAGATCGTATACTACACTCTGCTCTTGAGACGTTATGTCATTTTCACCCTCCAAACGCCTTCCTGTTCTTCTGAAAACGGTATCCATAGAAGAAATTTTTCTTACTATATCTGGCCACTCGTCTATCATCCGAAGAACATCGAGAAGGATATGTTCTATAGCTATGGGTGAAGATACCTTTTCATTAAAATCAATTGGTTGAGCATAAAAAGTATAGTTACCCTCTTTCCATTGGAATAAATCTGAAAAGGTATCGTAGATTTTGTTATGGATTATCTGGTTAAGGACCTCTTTACTTATAATGTCTAAGTCTACTAAAATTTCACCTATGTGCTTAAAGTTTTCCTCCTGAATTCCTAATGCCTGCTGCAATTGATGTTCACTCACAAGACCGCACTTTATCAATTTCCTTCCCAGAAGGTCTTTCCCAGAGTGTGCACAAGAGTTAGCGCTGAACACCATACCATTCCAGAAGAGAATCTCAATACTTTCTCTACCTCTCTCCACAATAAGGATACCCGTTTTCTGCTGCTGACTAATTAATTGCAGGATATCAGCAACACCAAAATCTACTATCTTCCCCTCTAAAGCCATACACAACCTCCACGCGATGATCTATAGTTAAATCTCGCTCTCATAGCAATCTGTATATCTTTCAACCCAAAAATGTCATTTTCCTTATTGAATAGCTATTTTTTTTATTGCTCACACTGTAGTAGAAAAAAAATCGAGTGAGTTAATACGCACTATGGTGCGCATAGTCCTCACGATCCACCCGTGGAACAATGAAGTGAATTCAACGGGTAAATTTAATGAGTTACGTAGTAGGGTTGATTTGCAACTCTCTACGAGTCACCTTAATTAATGAGAGGAATTTAATTAACCTTTCAGAGAGAGCAGTAAAATTCAAAACTGAGTAAAGGTAAAGAATGAGCACCACGCAACCCACGATCACAATATCTCCATATGAACGAGCATTGCTCACTAACCAGGGATTTATAATAATTCCATCCCAATAGGTGAACTTAAGCAACAGGAAAAAGAACAGGAAAAGCATCATTGATCCTCTTAAAGGATAGTCAATCCATAGATGTCCTGCTCCTGGTAATAGCATAGATAAGATTTTTCCTATGATGATATATCGTTTCTGAAATCGCTCGATCTGCATCACCTTTTTTTCTTTTCCCTTGGTACTGATACTATAGTCTCCCCTATCCTTAAAAACAGCTGCACATTGTTTGCAGAGATTGTCATCATAGACTAACCTTCTACATTTTCTACACACAGCAGAGCCGCAATACTCACAACCAACAGAGAAACCACACTTATGATGATTGATAAAACCCAAGCACACCAATACTAAAAATATAAATAAAACACTATACCAAGAGCTAAAGGGGATCCCTTGAAAAAACCTGTCCCAAAGATATGAGCTCAACAGCTTTTTCTTTTGGGATGGTTCAAAGGTTTTTTCCCAGAACACCTCTAAGGGAATGGTTTCATCAATCACCATGCGATTGATATTCTTCGAATAAATTCTTGAATAGTAGTCTACACGTTCAGCATCCAGTTTTTTAGCCTTATGAAAGCTCTCATTACTTTCGGTAAACATGTATTTCAAGAGGTAGGCACGACTAAGATTATAATTACCCTCTACACTTGTTGGGCATATCTCAAGGCAACGAGTATAGTTTTTAATGGCCGAATCAACTTTTTGTGTTGCGAGTAACACATTTCCAAGGTTGCACAAAGCCCTATGGGAATGAGGATCAATTTCTAGGACTTTCTCATAGTATCGCTTTGCCCTTCCATAATCACCTTCCCTCTTCTTGATTAATCCTAAGGAAAATAAGACATCACTATCATCAGGGTGATGTCTAGTCCAATTGATGAGCTTCTGTTCAGTCTCGTTATCCCACGTCTCTTCATTAGCTTGGTATAATTGGTAAAACACCCCTGAGTAAGAGGTTACAACACATTGAGAGATGATTTGAATGAAGAGAGGCGATAAGAGTAGTAAGAAAGCAAAAAAGATGATTACGTGCTGTCCTCTTTTAGAATGGTAGATAAAGAGCAGCATGAGCCAAAAAAAGAAGATCAAGAAAATGCTACAATGAAAAAATAAAGGAAGAGAAAAGGTAAATATTCCCCATAAGATAAGAGAAGCAGGTGGAAGCTTTAAAGGTAAAAAGTGGTTCACGTCATGAATGAGTAATTTAAAATATTTATACACAGAGATGATAGAAAAAACTGCAATCGTAAGCAAGAAGGATACTAAAAAGAGGAGTAAAAAATTGGTTAATAGAAGGGCAGCAAAGGTATAGTTACTGAAGGTAGCATGGAGTGAATTAAACCACCCCGTGATTACTGCAAAGATAAGAAATCGATTCTGTGCCCAATAAACTTCCCCCAAGTGGGTATAGACTGGAGGATAATCAGGTGAAAGCAGCTGAGCATATTCACCCAACTCTACGGCTTGTTTGATCTTCCCCTCGTGAAGAAACTTTTTACTACTCCTCAGTAAAAATGCAGACACAATCGATAAATTTTTAATGCCACGATCAAGTTTATACTGATAAATCTTCTCTAGTGCATTTCTATTGGGAGAGAGATCAACTTCTCTTACAAGATCACTCTGAGTAGGAGATGAGTAGGCACACCTTATGCTAATACAAAATGTTACAATAACAAGTAGGGAAGAATACCTCCTGATTAGTCCATAAATCCTTAACACGAGTCTTATTCTCTCTATTAACAATAATACCTGATACCTCTACCCTACTGGTCAATCCCCTGTCTCTACTCTTTTGATTTTAAATCAAAGTCCTCAAAGTTAATTGCCAGATTAATCTTAAACTCTTGGTCAGTTTCATTGATCTTCATAATTAAAGGAACTCTAACAGCAGTGGGAGAAACCTTTCTGGGCTGACCGCACGCAACGATTTCTAAGCTCTTTTTATCATTACTTAAATCTGTTACTATAGGTGCGTCAGTTACATCCTCTGCTAATGCAGGTTCTGCAGATGTCATTGTTTCATCCAGGTGAACCTCAATTTCTTTTTTCCCGATTTTCTCTTCCTGTACCTCCGGTACAAGACTAATCTTACAAATGGGACACCGTGTAACATTTGACTTAAATTCTAAAGAACACCTTGGACAAGTTCTCTTGCAATCTTCCGTCTCAAACATTCCAGCTTCAGCATTTTCCTCCGCGAAGGAATCCCCCAAAGATTCCAGACCTTCTTTTGATACACTAACGTCAGACATGGGACTTTCCACTTCCACTTCCTGATCACCCTCTAATGCGTCATCTTGAAATCCCCCGTGAGCCTCATCTACAGGAGATACTGGTTCGTCTAACTGCACACTTCCCTCTTTCTCTAAAAGGTCATTAGCTACCATAGAGTCCTCTTCGTGTTCTTCTGGAAGAGGCGCTTCTTGATCTATCTCTTGACCAACTTCTGATTTTTTTCTCTCCACCTGTTCAACTGTCTCTTCTGCTCTTAAACCTGCCTTGGCTACTCCTTCCAATTGATCAGGAGGTACTGGTACCTGTTCCAATTGTTTCTCATGCAGTGAGTGTTGCGTATCACTGAAAGCTTCTTCACTCTCTCGGGGTTTCACTAGTGTCAATTCGGGAAGTTCATTTATTGCTTCCTCTACTTTCCGCTTATCTTTTTCCTTATCTTTTTCTTTTATCTCGTCAGCTCTTTTAGCTCTTGATTTATCTTTGATCTGTCTGAGGACCATCCTACAGCACATGGTCAAGGTTTCCATAACCCCCTCGCCATTGATAGCACTTGCAATGAAAGAAGGGACCTGAAGCGTATTCAACTCACTTTCCATTTCTTCCGAAGGGAGAACAGCATCTAAATCCCTCTTATTGTACTGCATGACAAAAGGAACTGACTCTAAATCCTTATTGTAATACTTCAAATTTTCTTTAAGATCATTCATGCTTTCAATATTTTCTCCCATCTTATCAGCTTGAGAATCAGCAACAAAGATGATCCCATCAACACCGGTTAATACCGCTCTTCTGGTGAGATGGTATAAGACCTGCCCAGGGACAGTGTAGATGTGAAACCGTGTTTTAAACCCTTTAATACTATCTAATTCTATAGGGAGGAAATCAAAGAAGAGAGTTCTATCATCTTTAGTTGCAAGCGAAACTAATTCTCCTCTCTGCGCAGGATTTAAAATTTTGTGAACTGATTGAATATTGGTAGTCTTTCCACATAGAGCCGGGCCATAGTAGACAATCTTTATATCGATCTCTCTTTTCAAAGGATTAAATACAACCATACTTCAACTCACCATTAAAAGAATAGGTATGAGCTCAAGGCTATTGAGAAACTTCAGCAAATCCTCTTCCCACTTCTCGAAAATTACTATTTTTTTTATGAATTTGTTTAAAGATCTTCAGGGCCTTTTTCCTCTTCCCCTTTTTTTTATAGGTTAATGCCAGTTCATATTTCAATTCAATCACCTTTGACTCAGAAAGGTTCTCAGTCCTTAATCCCTTTTTTAAGTATTTCAGTGCATCACCAATTAAGTTTTTTTCTCGACTACAAATTGCAAGTCTAAGGTAACAATCTGCACTCCTTTGTGGGTCTTCTAAGGCTTTCTTTATTTCCTCAATGGCTTCATCAAAACGACCTATCCTCAGAAAAGCAGTGCCCAGATTATAGTGAAACAAGGAACTATCCTGTTCAGGGATCTCCGACTCATTGTGCTGAATTTTACTAAAGATCTCACCTAAACCAAGCTGGTTGGTATCATCACCATCTTCTTCTTTTACCCTTTCTAGTTCTTGAGGTGTATCTTCTTCTGTGAGAAAATCTTCTTGAAGTTCAGCTTCTAAATCATAAAATTCCTCTCTTTCTTTATTTAAAAGCTGCTGATCATACTTCTTTCCACTAGTAGTAGGATCAAACAATTCCCAGCTCTCACAAGGAGATTTAACTCCTTCAATTTGAGGTTCAATCTTCATCTCCGAACAGAATCTATCAATTTTACTCTTGATAGAGATGTTATCTGGATCAACAGCAACCATTTTCTCCAGCGTCTTAACAACTTCATCTTGCATTCCTCTATTGTAGTAGTGACTGGCTAATCTCTCATAGGTTGCTATGGCATCACCTAAAAAACCCTCTTTTAGATAAACATCTACCAAGGTTTGATACACATTAATTTGATCTGGGTCAATTCGTAAAATGTGTTTATAAATGGCTGCAGAGATCTGTGATAAATTGTCCTCCTTATACCTCTCAGCTGCACAAAGATATTCTTCAATAGCTTTTCCCTTCTTACCCATTTTTATCAACACTTCTGCTATACGCAAGTGAACTCTGGAATCATCAGGATGTTCCTCAGCAATCTTGTAGTACTCACTCAACTCATTGATTAACCTCTTTTGCGAAGAACCAGCAAAACTGAAACCGAATATTTTCATAGTGCTTTTCACAATACTCCATGGCATATAAATGCTATCTTTGATTTATCCCTCTTATTCCTTCTTTTGAAGTCTATCTTTCTGTTCTTCTAAAACCTTTTTACCTGCTTCAATAGCCTCTAGAATTTCTCGTTTCTTATCCTCTGCAATATCCTTCCCCTCTTCTATCAGTAGATTAACTTTTGACCTGATGTCTCCTATTAACTGATTGAGAGAATCTTTTATTTCCTCCTCTATCTTCTGAGCTTTAATAATAGTCATCTCAGCTTTTTCTCTAATCTCCTGCCTAGTACGTTCTCCAGATTGAGGAGCATAGAGAAGGGCAACTCCTGCACCAATCAAACTTCCGGCTAGAAATGAGAGAAAGGACCTCCCAAAAGAACTGTTATCATCTTTATAAGCCATAATCTACCCCCTATTATTTTTAATACAAACGCTGGGTGACGATAAACTCTCACCTATTGTTATTGATATCCCTGCCGTTTCCAAAGAACAACTTAACTCCTCTAGAAACCCCCTTAAGAAAAACTGCTATATCACCCACTGGTTCAGCAATAGCATCATGCAATAAGTTAAATGTTCTCATCCACTTTTCACTAATACTATTCACGTTTTTATTAATAAGATCAGCTGTAGACGCAACCTTTTCAATTTGACATCGTGCAGCATAGGTAATCTGTCTTATATCCTCAGTAATATGTGCACTCTCTGAGATAAGAGGGTTGAGCTCTTGTTCCATTTTGTCTAGAAACCTTTCCAATTTGATTCTCATTCTTCGTACATCCTTTAGAGCAATAATCAACATGATGATAAGGAAAACAATAGATATCGCTACTATAATTACGCAGACATTAACAACTGTATCCATAGATACCTCCTTCTCCCATCTGATGTTTAAATATCGGATAAAAATAGAAAATCTTTAATGTAAATAGATAATGTAAACCTGTACCTCCTTAATGATGTAATTAAGTTAAAAAATCCTCAACATAGTTCTTTTTACCTCCTTAAATAGCTGATTTATATGAATTCTCATTAATGCACTACTTCATTATCCCTGAAAAGGGGGAAGCTTGTTATTAAGAAAGAGGTAAAGTAAAAAAATTTGTTTTATTGTTGCAGAAATATAACTATTTGTAAATAATAAAAAATGCGTGTATGTAAAATCTGCATAATCTACAAAAAATCCATCTGAGTAAAGTGGTAAGGTGATAACACCTTATAATCAGAATTAGAACCTTAAAGTAGATGATTCGATTAAGCATAAAACCTATTGCCTTAACATATGGCACTCATTCATTAACTCTCGCCACTAAGTTTCTACACCTCTATGAAATACTTACACCCTCGTTTCCAAAAGCAATTGTGAACACCGAAGAGTATAGTAATAGAGTCATTGATTCTCCCATAAATACCAAACCCTTTAATGACTTCTTTAGTAAAAATAATAAGATTCTTATTATTTTATAATATATTACACGTTATACTTCAAGTAAAATCTATCTTCCCATCATCATTGATCGGTTAAATAAAATAGGCATTGATGACAAAAGTATCACCATTATCTGTTCTCTCGGTATTCACAGAAAGCACACCGCTTAAGAACACAAAAAAACTAGTAGGTACTAACATCTATGAACGCATTGAGGTCATAGATCATGATGCATTCGACAGAGATAGTATGATAACACTTGGCACAACAAGGAGAGGAACTCCAATTGAGGTAAACCATCTCCTAGCCGAAGCAGACCGCATTATACTCACGGGAGGTATTCGTTTTCACTACTTTGCCGGTTTTGGAGGAGGAAGAAAAAGTATCACATCATCTTGATATCATCTTTAAAGGCGGCGGAAGTTAAAAAGATGTCTCTTGTGACGGCTTCTACCATTGAAGAAGCACTTGAAAGTGCTTACAGCCTATTAGGACCACAACCATTAACCTACATCATTCCAGATGGAAGCAGTATTTTACCCTCTATGGTTTAATCACATCCTCACAAACCTTCAACATAAATATGTGGTGAAATATTTTCTTTTTATCTTGATTAAATAAACAACATATGAGATTATAAAAAAAGTTTTTCGCTAAATTAAAAGCTAGTTTTTACAATTTACACTAAACCCTTCTCATAAAAACACAATGAAGTTCTGTCCTAAATGTTCATTAAAGATCAAAGGTAATCTCACTCAATGTCCCATCTGCAAGGTAGAATTGTTATCTTGTGCTGAAGATGAAGAGGTAGTATCTCAAGTTACTAATGAAGAACATCAAGAACAGACAATGGCTGAGATGGAGAGCGCCCTCCCCACAGCAAGTGATAGCCATAGCTTCGACCTAAGAGAACCAGTGCAGAGAAAAGCAGCAGACACTACTGACCACAAAGACGATTATTTTGATCTTGAGAGAAGAATGAGGAAGCTGGAAAACAGTGTAAAACATATCGAGAACAAATTGGATATAACGCTGAGTCAAAGTGATATCTTTAAAGCTACTGTAGTTGACTTGGAATCGAGTATAACCAAAGTGGATCACTCATTAGGTGAGATAAAAAAATCCCTAGGATCTTCCTCCTATAAGAATAATCAGAACATTGAAGAAGAGATTTCCAGACTGTCACTGCACATTGACCAACTGGGTGAAGATTTAGAGAGTGTAAAAAACAATTTGAATGATCAGCAAGATAAAATAGTAAAACTGTCTGAGGCATATACTATGTCCATGAAGTCATCTGAAGAAACCAAAGAGAAGATTAAGAACAAAGAAGTAAGTCTTGAAAGATCCAGTCCATCATTTGAAGAAAGACAGGCTAAAAGTGACATTTCCTCCGAAAGAATCGAGATCTCTGATGAAGGAATCAGATTTCCTGAGAAAATGGGAGAGGAGTTTGGAAACGAATTTGAATCATCCATTCCACCTCTAAGCGAGGAAGATTTTCCTAAGCCTGAAAGTGCAAGAAAAAGGAAGTTCCCTATTGTTATAACCATCTTAGCCGCTGTTATCATCTCTTCATGGTTCGGTTTTTACTACTTTAAATCTCAAAAACAGAAGGTTCAAAAAGAAATCGTTGCAAAAAAAATTGAAATACCTCCAATCTCTGAGAAGGGGGATCTCGACACACTACCAAGAAGCTCTAAAATGCAGCCAACAAAACAGGCGGTTACTAAAGAGAAAAATCTTATGTCTAAGGAGCTTAGCAAAAAGTCATCTCAAAGAGAAAAATCTGTTTCCGCCTCAAGAGTGACAACTAAAAAACAATCCAGCCCTTCAAAAGAATCGATAACAAAACACGCTACTTTAAAAAAGGCCAGTGGATATACAATCAACGTTGGTTCTTTTAGGGATAAAAAAAGAGCTCAAGGTCTCACTAAAAAACTGATAGACAAAGGTTATCCTGCACTGATGACACCATCAAAGAAAAATGAATGGTATAAGGTGCGGGTCGGGGCATTCTCCACTTTTAAAGAGGCTCGATCTTTTGCTACCATCTTAGAAAAGAAGGAAAATGTACCTACTTTTATTACAGAGATCAACAAGCCCTAAATAAAAATGTCTTATCAAGGATGCATATCCATCCTACCATTCACTCATAAACCATTGCAATCACCACCTTGTCTATCATTCCATAAATAGTGCTCTGTCTTTTCGTTAAACAATTATTAACCCTACTACCCCACTTATCATTACAAGACGCTGTAGAGTGCATCTGATTAGTCTCTACCCCATGAATACAAGATATTGCGGTCTAAAAAAATATTATACATTTTATTGTATTTTTTCTTTACAACAGTCTTCGATTTTGCTAAATTGAAAGAAGAAAGAGAACATCGCTGCGCAGCAGAAATAGTGGAGTGTGGGCCGATTAATTACTACCTTACCCAGTTGACCGATTACCAAGTTAGCAGAAAACTGGTATCTTTATAAATCCATGGTGGTGACAGAGACCGATTTTAAACAAAAGGATAATAATTTCGATGTATTGTAGAATTTACTCGAGCTCTCATTAAACACCAAGAATCACCTCATCCAGAGGGTATAGTAATGAACATTAAATCAATAGAGTTAATAGGTTTCAAATCATTCGTAGATAAGGTAACGCTCAACTTCCTTCCTGGCATTACAGCACTGGTTGGTCCCAACGGCTGCGGTAAAAGTAACATTGTCGATGCCTTTCGCTGGGCTATGGGCGAACAAAGCGCTAAACAACTTCGTGGGAAAATAATGGAAGATGTCATTTTCAATGGAAGTGAAAGCAAAAAACCGATGGGTATGGCAGAAGTCTCCATTATTTTCTCCAATGAGAACGGAAACGTCCCCTATCACTATAGCCAGTATAGTGAAATCATGGTAACCAGACGAATATTTCGCTCGGGAGAAAGCGAGTACTATATTAATAAAATCCCTTGCCGACTTAAAGACATAACCGATCTTTTTCTCGATACTGGTGTTGGTGCCAAAGCCTATTCAATTATAGAACAAGGTAAGGTGGAAGAGATTATCAATTCTAAACCTCTCGAGAGAAGAACGTTGATTGATGAAGCTGCAGGTATAAGCAAATATAAAAGTAGGAAAAAAGAAGCCCTTGCCAAGATCGAATCAACAAGGAGAAATCTGCTTCGAGTTGATGACATTATAGCTGAAGTAAAACGCCAATTGAATTTCATAAAACGTCAGGCACATAAACTAAAACGTTACCACGCACTAAAAGAAGAGGTGAAAGAGATTGAGCTCAACTCCTCCTTACTAAAATATGCTTCCCTCAAGAAAAAACATTGTAACTTAAAAGAGCACCTTGATCAGTGTAAGAGCGGAGAAATTAGCATCTCTACCCGGATCAGCAGTAGTGAAGCTGCCTTCGAGAGAGAAAGGTGTGATGTTATTGAAGAAGAAAAAATCTATCAACGCACCCAAGAAGAAATATTCAAAACATCTTCCCTATGCCAGAAGGAAGAAAGTCGCTTAGAATATCTCAATAGAGAAATTACCTCTGTGAGAGATCAGTACAATCAGCAACTTAAACAGATAGAGACTATAGATGAGCGCCTAGGGACGCACCAAAATGAAATAAAAATGCTGGAACAACAAAATGTGGACCATAACCGCACACTAGAAGATGTGGTATCAAATCTTATCCAGAGGGAAGAACATTTGCTCAGGCTCAAAGAAAGGAGTCGTCAACGAGAGGACCAGATAGAGTTTGAGAAAAACAACCTTATTGATCTACTCACTGCACTAGCACACCTCAATAATCATTTGACTCAATTGGATAAGAATTGCAAGAGCCTTGTGATAAAAATTGAGAACAATGAGGAGGAAATTAAAAATCAGATAACAAGGGTTAGTCATCTTGAACAAGAAATACCTGCCGTGAAAGATGATGTGGAAAAAACAGAACATTCAAAACATCAACTTGAAGAAGAAAAGGCCACTATAGATAAGAAGATCAGGACACTAATAGAAGAACTGCATCAATGCGAGGGTGCACTGGCTGAGGCTAAAGAACAGTGGGAAAAATCTAGCTCACGTCTACTCTCTTTGCAGGAGTTACAGAAAAAGTTTGAAGAGTGTGATGCAGGTGTTCGTTCTATCATGCTGAGGGATCAACATTCCAGCATAGACCACAATGGTGTATGTGGTTTGGTGGCAGATTTTATTGAAACTGATCCCCAGTATGAAACTACACTAGAGGCAGTACTCGGTGAAAAGCTTCACT